>Ga0134090_1001769_pt1 | contig 12879 bp, 11 predicted proteins | sample 1_4taG_FD_94453 | JGI IMG/M metagenome (GOLD analysis project Ga0134090, IMG submission 94453) | Switchgrass degrading microbial communities from high solid loading bioreactors in New Hampshire, USA - 1_4_20_6_A1 metaG | ecosystem: Engineered > Bioreactor > Semi-continuous > Anaerobic >...
TAATTCCCCAAGATAGATGCAGTGTTTAATCAGATTTTTTTCAACAGCTTCCATACATTCGTCCAAGTCCATCCACAGCACGCTGTCCACTTCTTCTTTTTGAAGAGAAAATTCCTCTTCGTTCATATCCCGCCACAGAGCAAACACACGTGAATACTGTCTGTCATGAAACGGCTTTCCATGGAAGTTGTCGTCCCAGATTACTATCCTGTCACCGCATAATATGAGTTCATCCTCAGAAGCTGTAATACCGAGTTCTTCTTTTAATTCTCTTATGGCTGATTCCGCAAAATCCTTTCCTGCCGGAATGTGACCGGCACTAGAAATGTCATAACAGCCCGGGAATGTTTCTTTGGTTTCACTCCTTTTCTGAAGCAAAATCTGAACTTTCCCTGATCTTTTTCTAAGAAGCCATACATGCGAGGTCCTGTGCATGATACCTTCTGCATGTGCTCTTTCCCGCTCTACTGTTTCTCCTCTCGGATTGCCGTTTTCATCAACTATATCCAATATTTCCATTAATCTCACTCCATAATATTTCTGGTGTTTCTCTTCATGAATCATAGTCTACACAAATTGTAATTCATTTCTCATCCACAATCAAAACGATTATTACCCTTTCGGATGCTGTTTACAACATATTCGTTTCACCGTAACGACTGGATCGTATTCTTTTCAATTCTTCCCATTCAGTACGGCTGATTGAATACACTTTAGTGATTTTATTAGTATTATCTTCAAATTCAGCAACCAGATACATACATAAGCCATCGCCCTTCTATATGATGAAACATTCGTATACTTCATATAGGAATAAATGATATTAAAAGGTGTATTCTAAAAGATCCAGTCTCTGACTGCTCTTGTAGCTTCACTGGCATCTCGCAATATCTCCGTACGGTTACAGGTATCCAGATCAATTATCGTACATTTAAATGATTTCTTTCTGTTGTGAATCTCACAGACTGGAGTTAATCTATCTAGATACCTTTCAAAATTATCTTTCTTCTTTATAGATATTCCACATATGGTTAAGTGGTCCACTTCCTTTCCCTAAATTAAGCATTGCCTTCAATGCACCTGATACATAATCCTTTGCCATTTGAATTGACGTCTCCAAATCCATGCCTTTAGCAAGACCGCAAGCTATAGCACTGGATAAAGTACATCCTGTTCCATGTGTATTTTCATTGTTAATTTTCTCACCTCTAAACCATTTGAATTTATAGTTGTAATATAATAAATCATTGGCATCGTTTACTCTATGTCCTCCCTTGCAAAGGACAGCACACCCGAATTGATTACTGATAATTTCAGCTGCTTTAATCATATCCGATTCATTTTCTATAGATATTCCAGACAATACAGATGCTTCTGGAATATTAGGTGTCAATAATACTGCTTGACGAAGCAAGGTGTTTTTCAAAGTTTCAATTGCATCATCCTTAAGAAGCTTTGAACCGCTTGTAGCAACCATTACGGGATCTACAACGATATTTTTTGCATTATAAAATTTCAATTTTTCAGATATGATTTCAATTAATTTTGCCGATGAAACCATACCAATTTTAACTGCATCTGGATAGATATCAGTAAAAATACTGTCCAACTGTTTGCCTAAAAATTCCGGAGTAACTTCCATAATACTCGTAACACCGGTCGTGTTCTGTGCTGTCAAGGCTGTAATCGCACTCATGGCATATACACCAAGTGTGGTCATTGTCTTAATATCTGCCTGGATGCCGGCACCTCCGCTTGAATCGGTTCCGGCTATTGTTAATGCTGTTTTCATATTTTTCTCCCTTCTTTTTTATGCTTATAAAAATATTAATCCTTTATTATCTTGTGTACTACAACACAAATGATAATCGTGATAATCATATCCGGTATTGTATTGTCGAAGATAAAGTCCATGTTCATTAAAATCCGATACAGAATAAATCCAATAAACCAAATGACCAAATTAACAATATCAAATGCCTTTGTGATATTATCCCGCTTTAAAATGAAGGAATCTGAAATTTGCACTGCAATCATTGGCGCAAAAATTGAACCAATAAGGTAAAGGAAACCTGTAATATTGCCTATTAGATAAATGATCGCAGCAATTATGCCAACAACAGTCGCATCAACAGCAATCCATTTTTCATTCAGCTTTGCTGAGATAGCTTCGCAAGAAATACCTGCTGACCAAGCGTCCAAGAAGGTGGTTGTAACTGTGAAAAAACTATAATGAGCAGTCCCATAATACAACCTGCCTTTAGTATGATCTGTGCAATATCATATTCTCCAGCGTAGATAGCTGCGCCCATGCCGATGATATACATCCAGCAGCTAACAATGCAGTAAACAACAGAGCTTACGGTTGTAGCTGCAACAGGCTTTTCTGCCACTCGTATATAATCACTGATGAGCGGAAGCCAACTGAGTAGCATAGCACAGAAAGTTCTACTGCTGCACCGAAGTTATGCAGTTATTAGAAGTATGGAGTGGACTTGTATCTGTAAATATTTTGCCACATAGAACTGATGTCATAAAAAAAGCGCAGCTATAGCTACAGTGTTTACCTTGCCAAAATTTGTGATACCTATCAGAATCCATACGATGATGAGGACTCCAATGATTAGGTACCAAACCCACCGTCCTGTGGAAAATATTCCATCAGCAGCTAATGTACCGACATAGATTATAATGGCTGTCCAGCCTACCAACTACAGGGTGTTGCACGAAAAAAACAGGATGCTGCCTCTTTCGCCGGAACTCATTTTTACAGTTTCCATTGCACTTTTTCTAACCAAGCCACCAATCAGACCTACAAAGAAGAACATCAAGCAGCCAATAATATGATTGATGATAACAGCTGCCAGTCCTTTTTGGAATCCAAGCGGAGCAAAATATGTACCCGTGAGAATCTCAGCAATGGATGCAGCCGCACCAAACCAGATTAAGCTATTTTCAAATATTGATGTATGCTTTTCTTCCATAATTTTTGTCTCATTTGGATCATAAATGCAATTCTTCAATTTAGTTTCCTTCATCTTTATATCTTTCGTTTATTTTTTCTATTAGGCCATGAAAATCGTTCAACTTACTTAAAAATATGTCACAAGTCTCCTTAATTTCTTCTATATTTTCAATACTGGAAAAATCATATACCCCTACTGTTCTGAATCCAGCATTTTTTGCAGTCCTAATTGCGTATAGAGCATCTTCAAAAACCCAAGTATCCTTTGGAAGCGTTCCCATATACCCAGCTGCTGCCAGATAGATATCTGGCTTTACTTTACCGGCACCTACTTCAGTACAGGTAAATATCCTGTCAAAATAACTTATTACATTAAGCCTTTTCAAAGCTTCTTCCACAACATGCCTGTCACTGGATGTAGCAGCTGTCATTCTTATCCCGGCCTGTTTCATATCTTTTAAGAATTTTTTTACACCTTCTTTTAGCTGTACATGGTAATTATAGAAATATTTAATAGTATTATTAATTCCTGTTATTATTTCATCCTTATCCATATCTAGCTCATACCTGTTCTTTAAAAATTCAGCTCCTTCTGTCATGTTCATGGAAAACATGATTTTACCAAGCCCGGTCTCTGCTTTAATCCCCATACTTCTCAAAAACATTTCCGCTGCATTATTCCAGATCGACATAGAATCCAGAATAGTCCCGTCCACATCAAAGATAGCTGCTTTAATCATGCTTTCACCATCTTTTCTACTAATTCTTTTAGTTGAACTGTAGCATTCACTATATCTGGCTGTGCAAAAATTGCACTGATTACAGCTATTCCACGTACTCCGGAACCTGACAATCCCATTATATTATCCTTGTTAATACCTCCAATTGCTACAACAGGTATGCTTACAGCTTTACAGATTGCTTTTAATGTTTCATAGCTAACGATATCCGCATCTTCCTTGGAACTAGTTTTAAAAACTGCTCCCACTCCCAAATAATCGGCTCCATTTTTCTCCGCCAGCATAGCTTGTTCCACTGTTTGAACCGAAACGCCTAGAATTTTATCTTTGCCTATCAGTTCACGTACCTTTCCAGCTTCCATATCTTTTTGACCTACATGGACACCATCAGCATCTACAGCTATGGCTATACCTATATTATCATTTATAACAAAAGGAACATGATATTTTTTACACAACTCTTTAATCACTTTTGCTTCTTCGAAAAATCTTTCATATTCTAGCTTCTTCTCTCTAAGTTGTATAAAGGTTGCCCCACCTTTCAGCGCCTTTTCCACTGCACTTTCGAGAGTTTCACCTTTAAGCCAGGACCTGTCAGTTACAGCATATAAAAGTAAATTCTTGTTATCTAATTTCATACTTTGCGCCTTCTTCCAGTGTTTTTCCATCCATGTTATAAATTGCATCAATAATTCTGTTTCGATATGTGGAATTTCCGTCGCAAGGCTTCATATTATTCCATGCTATTTCTCCTGCAAGCCCCATAGCACAAACAGCAGCAGCTGCTGCCTCAAGCTCATTATCTGGATTGGCAACAAGAAAAGCAGTCATCATTGCTGAAAGCTGGCAACCAGCACCTGTAAATTTCGACATTTCAGTGCTACCATTTCTGATGACATAACACTTGTCTTCATTACCAACAATATCAATTGCTCCCGTAGCCGCTATAATACATCCTGTCTTTTTCGCAAATATTTTCACAAATTCTATTGCATTATCAAGCGTCTCTTCGGAAACAGCATCCACAATATCAGCATCAACACCCCTTGTGCTCCCACTCCCCAACGCCAAGGTCTTTATTTCAGAAATATTTCCGCGTATTGCATTAAACTTAACCTCTTTCATTAACTTAACTGCTGTATCTGTCCGGAGCTTGCTTGCGCCAGCTCCTACCGGATCAAGCAGAACCTTATGCCCCAATTCGTTTGCTCTTTTCCCGGCACGAAACATAGAACAAATTGTATTTTTGTTCAGCGTTCCGATATTAATGTTCAGACCTCCACAAATAGATGTGATTTCTTCTACTTCTTCCAAGTCATCTGACATAATGGGACTCGCTCCGCAGGCAAGGAGTACATTTGCAACATCATTCACGGTTACATAGTTTGTAATATTGTGAATAAGTGGCTTTTTTTTACGGACATTCTCAATACATTCTTTTATCACGATCATCTCTCTCCTTTATAAAAAAACTTGTGATTTATAAAATCAAATAAAAAAACTGCATATATACCAACGAATGCATATATGCAGTAACATCTTCTTATTATATCTCTACGTTTTATATCCCTACGTTGGCATTACCCAAATCAGGTTCTAAGGGTCTAAGCAAACAGCTTACTCTCAGCCTGCTTAAAGCAAGCTCCCCTTTATATTCACTTTTATATAAATTATACTACAGCATAGTAAAAAAACAACCTTAATTTTAATTTTTAACAATGAATCATCAGCAAAAAAGTAGATAATATCAAATAAAAAGATAAAAAATGCTCAATTGAACACTTGATTAAATCAAGCTTTTTCTCAGTTAATGTCAATTAAAATTTAGGCCAGTTACCCAAGTAAAATTAGGACACCGCAAAAGTCGTTAAAATTAAACAAAAAAGGGGCGCCAATACATTTAGAACGCCGATAATATCTAACGTCACAGGCTTACGATGCCTATCCGTGTAAGTCACTCTTTTCTCCAACCCCCCACACATTCACCTACATCTGTATTTGCCACGTTATAAATATTTGCAAGGCCTAATTTGTCTTTCACATAAGGAATAAAATCTATATTTTTTTAAACATCATTTACATTAAGGAATGAGGTTTATAATATGCTTACGATGGCCATAAATAGCCGATAAAACCTGCATTATGAGCTTACAACATCTGCTTAGTCCACTTAAACGGCTGATAATACCTGTTGGTTTCTTTATCACTCACGTGATATACCAGCTCCACGAATTCCGTGGTAAGTTAAGTAAAATTAAAAATCCCGTAGTTTTCCCGTCATATCGGGCTTCTTGAGGTAGGCAGATAAAAGATGTCGAAATCAGTGGTTTGGAATTTTTGTATCTTGAAAGAGAGATTGAAGCGATTGTAGACGTTTTTAGAAGGTAAAATGCAGATAAAACCTTGCTGTCAGTGCTTTTCAATCTCGTCTGCCGGGATAGCGTAAAACTCGCCAAAAAGCGTTGAAACTCCCTCCTTTTTATTATGTTATATATTATAATTAAGGTTAACGGGCAAATGGTCCGAAAAGTCCTATAAAATGCTTGTTGCCAGCAAATAGAAAGTATCATAATTACAGAAAAGCAATAGTTTGTTGTGGAAATTGTTATGGGTAAGACGGGAAGGTCGATGGAATCAGATAAAACAGAATACATTCCAAATCGAGCTGCAATCGCTTTGATTTTTGAATCTTGAGGTTTTGGCAGATGAAGGCCAATAAAACCTTGTTGAGGTTCATTTACGCATAAAAAAACACCCTTTTAGCTTGACTGTCTGTAAAAGAGTGTTTTAATCTACGGTTTTTATTCTTCTACATATAGCCTCACCAAGAGGAGTGCCAATAGAAATAGGTCCTACGATCTGAACCGGTCTTTTCATAACCATATCGTAAATTGTGATAGTGCCATCTCAATCGGTATCAAGAGAATCTGGAGACAGAATATGTGTCCTACTCCATTCCTCAATAGAAGGGTCAAACTTACTAACCATAGTGTCTACAAACACCCAGCGACCATCAACAAAGACATGGTTCCATCTATGAAGGTCCCATCCACTAAAACCTCGGGCTTCCCCACCTACTTCTTTTGCAGGAAAATCAGCCAACCTAAAATAGTGCATAGTAGTTACAGCATAAGCCTCACAAGTATTTTCTACTACATTAGCAAACAACCACTGTGCCACTGCCTTTGCCTTCTCATACTTGTCAGTGATTCCAGCAGTAACCTTATGCATAGTCTTATATGCTTCACCATCGTAAATACTGGTCATGCTCAACCTATCATGCACATCAAAATCCAAAGAATAGTAGCTTAACGCATACTCGTCCTTACATTCCCTTTCAAGAAGACGCTTATGCTCATAAATTCTATAAGTATAATCACGCAAATCACCTGATGCTGCAAAAGTAGCCATCGGGAACATCCCAACAAACAATGCCAACAGCAACACAACAGCAAACAGTTTTTTCATGGTATCAATCTCATCCGTAATCTTTGATTATTTAAGTTTCCAAATTAGGGCTGGACTGGCTATTTAATGGCATCATTATACCTTAAGTCTTTAATACCATAAAGAACTAGCTGACCCTTATAATTTCTTCAGGATATTTGAGGAATGGAAATATTATATCCCAATTCATTTGCCAGCTTTTGATTGCATAAGGATATTTTTCCCCCATTTTTCTTTTACTTCTTTCAGGTTTTCTAGCGCTGTTTCTTCATTTGGAGCTTTATATACTTCCTTAAAATCTCTTGCAAATTCTTTCATATCTTTATAGCTTACATGTTTAAATGAATTTCTTATTAGACATGAATGAAGATCACTAGCTATTTTTAAGTTTCCTTCCTATATCATTTCTCGTAATACTTCCTTTGGCAATGTTGCCATAGAAAAACACTCCTTTCTGGTTTAAATATTATTTAGATTCTTGCCAGAAAAGAGTGTTATTTTCCTTTTTTTACATTCCTAAGAAAGAGATTTTAATCAATAACTCTAAAATACTTTAATGCGTCTATTATAGCGTCTTCTTTATAAGGTGGAACCGAATAATAGTGATATTTTCTTTTCTCTACTGCCTTGGGAGCTAGGTATGTTGGCAAACCCAGCTTTTTTTACCTCTGATATATAAGCTGTGTGCACCTTAAATCCGTAGTGCTCCTCAACATATCGCTGTATCAACTTATATGTAACTCAGTCAGGCATCCTCTGTCTATTGCCAGTAAAATCTATCTTTATGCAGATAAAATCATCAGGAGTTTTTGTGGTACAAAGGAACGCACGTCTCAACATGGTTGGAGTTGATGAAATTGATGACTTTGAACTATTTTGGTAATCATCTGTTCACGGGAACATGTTAATGGGTTTTCAGAACGTTTTTGAAAAAACGCCGTTCAAGGGAACATATCTTAGCTCATCCGATACGACTGTTGTCGGTTTGTGCAACCAGAACAATGTATATCGCTACTATTGGCTACAAAAGGTGTGTGCCCTGCAGGTCTTTCCAAATATCAGGCACATCGACGCTGTTGAGATTCTATTTCACATTTTTCTTTATAATGTCTACAACTTCATCCATGCAATCACCGCATTTACGAATGACTTCCGCAATTTTAGACCGCTTCTCCTTATTCTTTAACACTTCCAGTGTGACATTAAATCCGCCACCGAGGGCTTCCAAATCTTTACCGTCGTCATTGTTCCACATTCGCCTCATTCGGCGATACAACCCTTTGACTTCATCCAGCCAGGTTAAGTCTGGGTTCAGTTCCTGTGCCTTGTTAAGAAAGTCGTAGCAGCAGCTGCTGTTGGTTGCCAGATTGCATACATATACGGTATACATATACCAGGCATTGAATTCCTCAGGCTTCATCCCATCAAATCTGCCGTTTTCGATATCTGCAGCCCATGAGCGGAAAGCTTCCCCGCCAAAACAGTAACCTTTTGTCTTTACCGTCAGAAGCTGTGGCAGGGTTATAATCCGTTTGCGATAAAGGTCCGCCAGCTTCACTTCATTCCTTTTTTCACCGATAAAAACCCATCCATTGCAGTTCTCCTGCCCAATCATCAGTTCATCCGGAAACAGGTCGTCCGGTGTTATCCTCTCCGGTTCCTTCATTTCGGACGACACAAACAACAAAGTCTTTCCATAATCCTCATAACCGACAAAGACACCCCACCCCCATTTTTCATTAGGATTTTTGCTCCAGTGGTTTAAAATCACCGGCAAACCTTTATCGATATAGGCCATCAGAGTCTGAATATACATGTTCCTATTGTTTGCCAGCTGCTTGATCGTTACGAAGGTACTTGCATATCCACATTCGGCAAAGATGTCTTCAATGTAATTCGTTCCGCCAGCCTCACTGAGAAAATAATCGGTAGCGCCGTCGCCGCGGAACCGGTCGAATGAATAAACCTGTGCGAAATTATCTCCCGTCAGACCGGCGAAAAAGCTGTAATCATAATCTTTTTCCCCAAGACATTCCATTACGTATTTCGCGCAGCCGTTGAACCAGTAATTCTCCCCGTAATGCATGGTAATCAGCGGGTGGATAACCGGTATGATATTATTGCTCTTTTTTATTACCATATTCAACTCTCCTTTTCTAATTTTGATTTTTGGAGTCGTTTTTAACTGGAATACCTTTATCGATCTGAAATATTTCTTACCCTGTCCGTCTGAGCCAATCAGAATGGTTTCTGGCTTTTGAAGGTACAGGTCAGACGCCATATAGGGAAAATTTACACCGCAATACCTTACTTCGCCGTTGATCACAACGGCAAAATGCTTTTCACCGACAATCCATGTTAGGGTATTGTATTCGTTATATTTAATGTTCCCAAGCTTCGGATAGCAGTAATAATCACCCAGAATTGGCTGATGAAAGCAAATTGCTTCCTTTGATAATCTGCTGTCCGCTTTGCTCTCCATATTGATGCCAAACATATTGTTCCCATGGTAGAAGCGGATGCTACCTTCGTCGCAACCATAGCCAAAGCGTTCACTCTCACGGTCTGCCATGAATTCTATATCCACCCGAAAAGGAATCCTGACCGAAACATTTGTTGAAAGTTTTCGTGCGGCAATCCAGCCGATAAACTCGGCTTCACCAGTTTCAAGAACCTTGTAATACGGATTATTTACCGGAGAGATTTCCGATAGAGGGATATTGTATCCATACAAAACAGGGTTATCCCGTTCAATTTCATCCAAGCTGATGTTTAGAACCCGTTCGTTAGGTTCATATTGCTCCGGATTTGGTAATCGTCTTTTCACAGGCAAGAATATATTGATTTTTTCACGCAGGCTGTCTGGAGAAATAACGGACTCTACAAGGGATTCATGCCTGAGGGAACCCCCGTAACGGTAATCCACCTCGTAATACGGGTTATCATCAAAACTTTTTATCATCCTGCGGTGAAACGAAGCGATGTCATCATCCGCATAAGTACTGCCGACAGCAAAAAGACCGCCCTCAAAATCAAAATCCCGATAGGGGCTGGTATTTTTAAAATCCCTGTCGATGCCGTTAAGGATAACCGTTTGGCCATCATCCTGCTGGTATTCAAACAGCATATGGCTTCCGGGAGTGCCAATAATGACTCTGTTTTTCCCTAGCCAGTCCCAAAAGCCTTCAACATCAGATTTATCGGAATCTCTCTCCAGTGACGAAAGCACATGCATCGGGGGTAAATAGATAATTGTTAAATCCAGCGGCACCTGTTCGGAAAGCTCGGACAACCTTCTAAAGGAAAATTCCCCATTCTCTTTATGATTTTCCTTCAATTCTAGGTTTTTCTCCAGTTTTTCATACAGCAGCGGCAATGCAGAGATATGTTTAATGCCCTTTTCCATCATTGTCTGCATGAATTTATTGATAATATGCCTTAATTCATAAAGCGAATCGATTTGATGATCAATGGCATTAATGCGGGCTACAAAACTGTCTACCAGCACGGTTAAATCCTTGCTTTCATATATTCTTACAATGTCTCTGACAGGTATCTGCATTTTCCGAAGAACCAGAATCTGTTTCACCCGTTCAATGTTCTCCTGGTCATAATAACGGTATTTCTCAAACGGAAGTCGTTCGCTGCGAATAAGCCCCATCTGCTCATAATAACGCAGTGTTCGTGAAGTAATCCCTAGATGATTTGTCAGTTCAGTAATTTTTACCAGACCCATCATTCAACACCCTTTCTTGTTGATGAGTTGATTATATCACTTGACCTTGCGTCAAAGTCAAGAAAAATGTTTGTAAGCGTTAAAGAGGCCCTCACATAGTATATCGATGTGCTGTCAATACAATCACACTAAAACAAGTTGAAAAAGCAGCCCTACTTATTAAACAGGGAATGGAGTGATTGTAAGGATACGTAAAAAGTGACGACAGAGTTTCGTATGTCACAATGGGTAAAAAGAATACAAACCATATCGGCAGTGGACTAAGTTTCATAAATTTTTGCCCGGCAAACGGAATAAAGAGACATGCGTATTTTAACTGGCAAAAGAAATTACGGGAAAAGCTCATCGAAATCACTTTCTTGCCAAAGTCTTACCCCGAGCCTATCGGTTTGAATAATATAATTGTTATTTACAATTTTAGCATCTGTCCTCTTCTAAAATCGCGTAAAATAATTCATCCCACCAACCATCATCTGTAAAAATACATTTACAGAAGTGGGCTTCCTTGGTCATTGCTATTTTTCGGCAACATGCCATAATGGGAGGTTCTCTGGCTGGCAGGTTGCTATAATCCTGTACACTTTAAGTACTTCAAAGTCATAGTCTACCAAAGCCTTTGCTGCTTCAGTTGCATAACCATTATTTTGGTATGCTTCATTAAATATCCATCCAATTTCATATGTTGAGGAGCAAACCACTTATGAAAGTACATGTGCCCGATTAATCTGTTTTCTGTTTTCAATACTACTACAAACTTTTCTGGTGTATCACCCATATTCTCTTCTACAAATTGTTGTGCTTCCTCTTTCGTGTATACTCCATCGGGAATATATTTCATCACTTCAGGATCGGAAGTATATGTAAACAGTTATTTCCAGTCTTCTTTCTCAAATTTCCTTATAACCAAACGTTCAGTTTCCAACCTAATACTCATGTTTTTATCCTCTAAAAAAATATAAAATTCCAATTTTTATTGTATGTGAATAAACGAGTAATTTCAACCTGTTCTTATATCATCCTTATCTTAATAATGGTTAATTATTTTTTCGGCAAGCCCGTGTATTTCCTCCCTGATACGGGCATTGTACAGAATTTTTCGATTGACGGTTCCAGTCAGCACCCGTCTTCCCACTGATTATACTTTTCAAGCAAGTAATTCCATTACCGTCCTTTTTATAAGTTATTGCCAAAGGCACGATACCTGCAGTCATCATATCTAAAACATTGTCGTAAAGTTTATAAGTTGCAAAATAAGTAGTCACAAAAACTTTAAAAAAACCATCCTCTTCATAACTTCCGTGAATTTTCGTCGCAACAATCATAAACCCAGAGTTTTTTTCCGCTGACTGCACATTAATGGCTTCAACAATTTTCTCTTTAAGCGTATCTTCAAGTATAGTGGAAGCGGTACAAAACAAACCGGTGTTTTCTAATCGGCTAACACATCTCCATTCAATTGAGATAAATTTGGAAGAATTCAACTTATCCGGCAAAAGAAAGGATTAGATGGTCGTGAACATTTCTATAGACTTGATATGGCAAAAGTAGCGGTTAGAAATAAAGTTCGTGGCATTACATCAAACGAGGAACTTGATAGAATTTTTGATACAGATGCTGAGCGAGAAGACTAAATAATACATCTATCCTGTATCCCCAACCTCCCATAAAAAAGGCGGTTATCTAATCTGATAACTCAACTATAAATTTTCAGGCAGTTGATATGTTCCCGTAAACAATTAAAAAATTAGGGTTTCCTGACATTACCACATCCAGCAAAGTGGCCTTGAGAAAAGCTAAATGTCTGGAAACCCTTTATTTACAAGCTTTTTAGTTCTTTATTTCTTAACCCTTGACATCAATGTTACGCACTCCACATGGCCCGAGCCGCTTGGATTGATGTCTTAGGCTGATTTTTTGAACCTTACGTTTACGGGAACATGTCAATGGTTTTTGGTTGTTTTTAAAATTCTAGGTATGCGGAAACATATCAA
>Ga0134090_1001782_pt1 | contig 12826 bp, 10 predicted proteins | sample 1_4taG_FD_94453 | JGI IMG/M metagenome (GOLD analysis project Ga0134090, IMG submission 94453) | Switchgrass degrading microbial communities from high solid loading bioreactors in New Hampshire, USA - 1_4_20_6_A1 metaG | ecosystem: Engineered > Bioreactor > Semi-continuous > Anaerobic >...
CCAATACCGGATTCTCCAGATTCATGGCTATGAACTCATAGTTGGTATCAGTATATTTGATGATATTGATGTCGGATCTCCGGCTATATTTTACAAAGCCTCCGGTCTGCACCGGCATCACATCAATTTCTCCGGTCTGAAAGGCACTCAGCGCGTCCTTCTCACTGCCATACACTTTGATATCTATTTCCTGTATGTAAGGCAAGCTGAGTTCAGGATTTTCCTCATTTTCAGAATTCCACCACTTTTCATTGGCAACAAGCTTTATTTGGTCTGTCCCACCGCCTGAAACATACTTATAGGGACCGGTTCCAAGGGGGGACATATTTTTTGCCGAATCAAGGGACTTGACATCCTCCCCCATAAAATAATGGCCGGGCAAAACAGGAAAAGTCAGACGCTCCAGGAAGAAAGAGTCAGGCTCTTTCAGAAAAATACGCAACGTCTTGCGGTCAATGACAGTGAATGCGGCAATGTTTTCCACATTCTTTTTATAAATTGAATTTATTCCTCCGTTTTGAATTGCCTCCAGAGGAAAATGGACATCATGGGCTGTAAGTGGCATGCCATCATGCCACAGAACACCATCCTTTGTTTGTATTGTCCATACCAATCCGTCATCGGTGACTTCCCAATTATCTGCCAGCACCGGTACAGGCTTCTGATCCCTGTTCAGCCGGAAAAGACCTTCAAAAATCAGACCTAGAAAGTCCTTCACATAAACATTCCTCGTAAGCAAAGGATTCAATGTATCCGGCTTAGTAGAAAACAGATTCAGAACCCCGCCTTTTACAGGTCCGGAATCCTTGACTCCGTTCTCTGCGACGGCATGCTTTTGAAATATGCCCTGTGAGTCGTCGGCTTCATATCCGTTATAACCTGAGCAAGCTGATAATAAAAAAATAATGGCTGCCAGCAAAATTATCCTAACTCTACGCATAGCATCTCCTGTTATATAAGCTGAAGGATTGCCGCAAGGCTCCCTGTTCTGCCGTTATCTCCCCTGTGGGAAAAGAAAGTATCTTTATTGCACTTGGTGCAAATATCCGCCACACAGATATTCTCTTCTCTTAGTCCGGCATTTTCTAAAGTCCTCTTTATTATTCCCTGAAGATTAATATGCCACTTTTCGTCACCGGTTTTTATACAGTATTCCTTGCTCCAGGCGAGTTTATTAATAAACTCCCGGTACACTTCCTCTCCGGTTTCAAAGCAACATTTACCAATGGACGGACCTATGGCAACCACAATATTTTCCAGTCGGCTTCCAAAATTACTGCTCATGACCTTTACTGTCTCTTCTGCAATTTTTTTGACCGTTCCACGCCATCCTGAATGGGATACGGCTATTGCCTTTTCTATCGGGTCTAAGAAAAAAACCGGAACGCAATCTGCATAAAATGTCACCAGGGCAACTTCCCTCGCTTTGGTAGCCAGGCCGTCAAAGCCTATAATATCACTTTCCCTTATTATTCCTTTTCCCCTGTCCTTTTCGTCAACAATGCGAATCCTATTATCATGAACCTGGTTTGAAAGAACCATATTTTCGCATTTTATGCCCAGGGCTTTTGATACCCTTCTGTAATTCTCAAGAACATTTTCTCTTGAGTCATTCCTGCCAAAGCTCATATTCAATGTAGAACACTCATCCCTGCTTACACCACCGTTTCTGGTTGTAAAACAATGGGTGATGATGTTTTTGTATTTGCTTAGGTTTGCAAACTGCAAATACCCAAGCCCGTCCTTTTCTATGTATTCGATATTTGGATTGTCAAGCCAGGTTTTTTTCAAAAGCTGTTACCTCCCGTTTATGTTCATAATGATGATAACATATAAAAGATTCGCACTCAATATTATATAGCAATCCGCTGCAATAATCCGTACTCATCCACTTCATTCCGTACATGAGGTCCTCCATCACAGCAGGCAAAAACAACATAAAAAAAGCACCAATGTGCTTAAAATGAAAATGAGATAATATGTAGTATACAACAGATATAAGCTTTATAATAGCGTCCAATAATATATCTATCTTCTTGGTTCTACTATTAGTTTTATTGCTGTTCTCTCTTCACCATCTATTTGTATATCGGTAAAAGCCGGTATACAAATCAATTCCATTCCAGATGGTGCAACAAAACCTCTTGCAATTGCAACTGCCTTAACAGCCTGATTAAGAGCTCCAGCGCCAATCGCTTGTATTTCAGCAGTTCCTCTCTCTCTGATTACTCCTGCTAAAGCACCTGCAATAGAATTTGGATTGGACTTTGCTGAGACCTTTAATACATCCATAAAGCTTACCCCCCAATATATTATGCGTTAATAATTCTACAAAAAGTTATGAAATCCTTTTTTTGCATCTAAATTTTAGAAAATAAGCTTAGCAATTGTAATAATCTCGAACCGATGTCCATTAATCTACAATTCTTGAAATCCTATCAATTTTCAGCGCCTTTCCGGTATTTTCATCGATTTCAACACATACCGCATTAAATTGGGTAGCCCCTTTTGCCACCTCAAACCTTGCAGGCATATGGGTAATAAATTTATCAATGATTATTTTTCTGTCCACCCCTATGATACCTTCATATGGGCCTGTCATTCCGACATCGGTAATATATGCCGTTCCAAAGGGTAAAATCCTCTCATCGGCGGTCTGAACATGGGTATGGGTACCCAGCACGCAGCTTACCTTGCCGTCAAGATACCACGCCAGCGCACATTTTTCGGAAGTTGCCTCCGCATGCATATCTACAATTATTACCTTGGCAAGATTCTTCAGATACGCCAGTTCTCTGTCCGCCGTCCTGAAAGGACAATCCACGCTGTCCATATATACACGGCCTAATAAGTTCAATACTCCTATTTTTGACTTGCCATTGCTGTATACTAATGAACCTTTTCCGGGGAGTCCCTCCGGATAATTGGCGGGTCTGATTATCCTGGGGTCTGTATCAATAAAATTCAACACTTCGCTTTTGGACCAGGCATGGTTTCCCAGGGTGATTACGTCCACACCCATTTTGTAAATTTCCTGGGCAACGACATATGTGATCCCTCTGCCTCCCGCAGCGTTTTCCGAATTTGCTATGCAAAAATCAAACTGCAGTTCTTTTTTCAAATCCGCAAGAACTTCCCGGACAGTTTTTCTTCCGGGATTTCCAACAATATCTCCGATAAATAAAACCTTCAAAATATCCTCCATTCTAAACACATCAGCCGGGTTCGGTTATGATCAATTAAAACTATAGGCGTTAAGCCGTATAACATAGCCGGACATATCACCGTTGCCGGTTGAAGCAGTCGTAAGTCAACAAAATAATTATATCAGAAAATACATATCTAATATTCACTCATTTATACATATTTATATTCATAAAGAGAGAATTTTTTACTTGCCACTTTCGGGCATAATAAAAAGCGTGTTGCCACGCTTTTTATTATTACAATTTTATTATTTTGCATATTCAACAGATCTTGTTTCCCTTATAAGATTTACCTTTATTTGTCCTGGATATTCCAGTTCACTCTCAATCTTTTTGACTATTTCCCGGGCTTTGATAACCATTTCATCATCCGAAACTTCATCGGGTTTAATAATTATCCTTACTTCTCTTCCCGCCTGTATAGCAAAGCTCTTTTCCACTCCAGGGAACGAATTTGCTATCTCTTCAAGCTTTTCAATACGCTTGATGTAAGATTCCAGCGTTTCCCTTCTCGCACCAGGCCTTGCAGCAGATATCGAATCAGCTGCCTGTACCAGAATTGAAATTATCGATGTCGGCTCTACATCACCATGGTGAGCCAGAATAGCATTTATCACTTCATTTCCTTCTCTATACTTCTTAGCAAGATCGGCACCGATAGTAACATGGGATCCTTCCATCTCATGATCCACGGCCTTGCCTATATCATGCAGCAACCCTGCTCTCTTTGCAAGGTTTACATCCAGGCCCAACTCTGCTGCCATGAATCCTGCGAGGTAGGCAACTTCCTTTGAGTGATTCAGTACGCTCTGACCATAACTGGTTCTGAACTTCAATCTTCCAAGAAGCTTTATGAGTTCAGGATGCAGGCCATGAACTCCTGTTTCAAAGGTTGCCTGATCACCCTCCTGGCGAATGGTGTTTTCCACTTCCTTCTTAGCCTTTTCGACCATCTCTTCGATTCTGGCAGGGTGTATTCTTCCATCTACTATGAGTTTTTCCAGGGTTATCCTGGCAACTTCTCTCCTTATCGGATCAAATCCTGAAAGAATAACCGCCTCGGGGGTATCATCGATAATCAGGTCTATGCCTGTCAAGGTCTCGAGAGTTCTGATATTCCTGCCTTCTCGGCCGATTATTCTGCCCTTCATCTCATCGTTCGGCAGTGGGACAACAGAAACCGTGGTTTCAGACACATGGTCTGCCGCACATTTCTGTATTGCATACGCAATAATTTCCTTTGCTTTCCTGTCTGCTTCTTCCTTAGCTTTTGCCTCAATCTCCTTTATCAGTAAAGCCGCTTCATGCTTTACTTCATTCTCCACATTCTTAAGCAGATAGTTCTTAGCCTCTTCCACAGTCAACCCGGATATCCGTTCCAGCTCCTCAACCTGTTTTCTGTAAGTCTCAGAGATCTTTTCCTGCAGAGCATTTACCTCTTTGGTCTTCTTATTCAGAAGTTCATCCTTCTGCTCCAGGGATTCCATCTTCTTATCCAGGGATTCTTCTTTTTGAACCAATCTTCTCTCATTTCTCTGAAGTTCGTTCCTTCTTTCCCGGATCTCCCTTTCCAGCTCCACACGGCTTTTGTGGATTTCCTCCTTAGCCTCAAGCATTATCTCTCTCTTACGGCTTTCTGCCATTCTCTGAGCTTCACTGATCATCCTTTTGGCTTCCTGTTCGGCACTGCCTATTTCTGCTTCGGCTACTCTCTTCCGGTATTCTATACCCTTCTTGTAAGCTATAAATGAAGCAAAGACTGCAATTATCAATCCAACTCCCAAGCCCAATAAAATCATGATATAATCTGGTATAGCACACACCTCCTCAATATTCAGTTTTCAATGCTCAAATTACCAAATATCAAAATTTAACAAGCTTCTTAAGATAACGGATTTAAAATAACTTTGGTCGGATAACAATTTCGGTATTTCTTACCAAACCAAAACACAAAGTTAAACACATTATCTACAAGTGGGCAAGATTTGCTATTATAAAAATCCTGCCAACACAATATAGATTAATTTTAAACTCATTCTAATTTTATGTCAAGAATCATTTGAAACACGGCTTATTCCGTCAATCATACCGACTCGGTAACCCTTGTTGGCAATTTCACTTAGGTGCCTGTTATGGGTTACCATTATCACCTGCATGTCGAACATGCTGCTTACCTGCTTGAGAAACTCAGCTACCTGGATTATATAATCCTCGCTCACATGCTTTGCCGGTTCATCCAAAATAAGAGGTCCGCTTATCTCAAGGCTGCTGCAATGGAGCATCGCCACCCTTATCGCCAGGGATATGATATCAATAACCCCGCCGCCCCTTGCATCCTGGGGTTTTGTTTTAATTTCCTCCCCATTGATATTGCTTATTACATAGAATTCCGCTTCCGGCCTGCCCCGGACCTCCTCTATCTCTATTTTGAACTCTATATTCATATCAAATATGAACTGTAAGCAGTTGGTAACTAAAGACTCTATCTGCCTCCTTGACTGCTCCCGGGCATATTCGGATACCTTTTGAAGCAGTATCCTCACCTGTTCCAGCACATCGAGGTTGTTCAACACTTTTTGCAGCGCTTCTTCCAGCTTTGCTTTCTGATCAATCAGAAGGTCCCTTCTGCCCTTTTCATTGAAATAATGCATCTTCAAGCTGTCATACTTTCTTATTACCGATTCCAGTTCCGATGAATAATCCATCTGCTCACCTCTTCTTTTTTCTTTCTCTCAAGCTGCCTGCCCGGCTTTTACCTCCCGTTCTTCCGCCTTTCGCCTTTCCGGCAGCTTTTTTTCTGCCTTCTCCCGTTTTGCTTCCATGCCCCAAGCTGTTTTTTTCCTCCTGCCTTCCGGTTCCGTGCTGCTTTGGGGCTTTAGGAGGCTTTATTAGACAATCCTTGCCATATCCTATCAGGTCTTCCCTTCCTGCCAGCTTCAAAGCCTCATAAACAAGGTTGTAATTCTCCTTTTTTCTGTATTGCAGCAATGCCCTTTGCATGGCTTTCTCCTTTGGAGATTTGGGTACATAGACCTTTTTCATATCCCTGGGATCAAGGCCGGTATAAAACATGCATGTGGAAAGCGTTCCCGGTGTGGGATAAAAGTCCTGGACCTGCTCCGGGGTGTATTTTATCTTATTCAGATATACAGCCAGCTCTACAGCAGCCTTCAGATCGCTTCCAGGATGGCTTGAAATCAAATAGGGAACCAGATATTGCTCTTTGTTAAGCTTTTGGTTTATTTCATAAAACTTCTTCACGAACCTGTCATATACCTCTCTGCTAGGCTTTCCCATCCTGTGCAGCACTCTGTTCACAACATGCTCCGGGGCAACCTTCAGCTGGCCGCTTACATGGTGCTCACACAATTCGGTAAAAAACTCATCGTTTTTGTCCAGCATAAGGTAATCATACCTGATGCCCGAGCGGATAAATATCTTCTTGACTCCGGGCAATTCCCGCAGCTTTCTCAGAAGATCCAGGTATTCGGAGTGATCCACTATGAGGTTTTTGCAAGGCTCAGGGTATAAGCACTGCCTGTTTTTGCAAACACCGCTTTTATCCTGCTTTTCGCATGCTCTTCCCCTGAAGTTGGCTGTAGGTCCTCCCACGTCGTGGATATAGCCCTTAAAATTAGGCAGCATTGTCAGCTTCCTGGCTTCATTGATCACAGACTTCTGGCTTCTGCGCTGTATAACCCTGCCCTGGTGGAAATTCAACGCACAGAAGGAGCATCCGCCATAACAGCCTCTATGGCTTGTTATACTGAACTCTACTTCCTTTATGGCCGGAATTCCTCCATATTTCTCATATATAGGATGGTAGGTCCTCTCGTAGGGCAGAGCATATATCCTGTCCATTTCCTTTTCGCTGAGGGGCATTATCGGAGGATTTTGCACCACATACTTGTCGCCATGTTTTTGTATCAGCGTCCTTCCTGTTATGGCATCCTGCTCTTCATACTGAATTTTAAATGCTTTGGCATATTCCACCTTGTCTTCCGAAACCTCTTCAAAGGATGGCAGTACAGCATATTTTCCCTTTTTAGCCCCGCTGTCCATATGCTCCTTTATCTCATCGGGCAAATCCTCATAAGATGCAATATAAGCAGTTCCACGAACTTCTTTTATTTCATTCACGGGTATGCCCTGTTTAAGCATGCCCGCAATCTCCAATATGGGCTTCTCACCCATGCCATATACCAATAAATTGGCTCTTGAATCCTGAAGTATTGAACGCCTTACCTTGTCATCCCAATAATCATAATGGGCAAATCTTCTGAGGCTCGCTTCTATCCCACCTATGATGATGGGTATATCCTTAAAGGCCTCCCTGACTCTATTGCAGTAAACTATTACGGCACGATCAGGCCTGTAACCAGCCTTTCCTCCCGGAGAGTACACATCGTCGCTTCTGACCTTCTTACTGGCCGTATAATGGTTCACCATCGAATCTATAACACCTGATGTGACAAGAACTGCATATTTAGGACGTCCTAATATCTTGAAAGCATCAACACTTTTCCAATCCGGCTGAGCAATGATTCCAACCCTGTAGCCTTCCTTTTCCAGGATTCTTGATATAATTGCGGTGCCGAAACTCGGGTGGTCCACATAGGCATCGCCGCTTATCAAGAGAAAGTCCAGCTGATCCCAGCCCCTCTCCTTCATATCTTCTTTTGATATAGGTAAAAATCTCATTCCTTCACCTTTTCCTTTTGTGCTGTATAGGCAATTTATCTGTTGACCGGTGTCTTTCATTTCAAAAATGCCATCATATTATCTTTTTTCCATTTATAACAGATAATAAACTCATCCGGCGTAAATTTAGTACTTTTTATATATCCACTTTAATCATATCCTCGTAATTCCGGTCTCATTATAACACAAAAACCGGAGGATTAAACTACCGGTTTTATTTGGTTTGCTATTACTAATGGCTTACGAAACAATCCGCTTAAACTCCGGACTTTTTTTGATGGGCTCAAAAGCTCTGTCATATCTGGCTTCTATCTTAAGATCATGGTCCAGTTGAACGGCATTTCTCAATGCGTCCACAGCTATATCATATTTTTTAATAAGGGAGTATACGGTGGCAATATCGTAGTAGATTTCACTGTCGGTAAGCTTCACCCCAAATGCCCTTTTAAAGCAGTTCAGAGCTTCATCATACCTTTTTTGCTCAATCAGCGCGCAGCCCATATGATAATAGATAATAATTTCATCCGGCTTGACATCAAGAGCTTTTTTAAACATATCCACGGCTTCGGCATATCTCCCCTGCTCATACAGCTTCACACCGGCATTATACCGCGTACTCCAGTCCTCCGGCACAAATTTCTCAGCCTTTATGCTTAATGTGTTTTCCGGAATGTCGATTTTGACGGTACTTTCCTCAGCAATATCCGATGCGGTATTATCTATGAGCCTTTCAGCCGATTCCGGCTGCTTCACTCTCCTGATCATGCGGAAGTAATCATATGCAAAAAAACCTCCGGGCAGGAAACATCCAAAAAGCAAGTACAAAGCTTCCAGGGATTCCGATGCGCCTACATTTCCGACAAATCCCAGCGTGGCTATGGTAAATATGCATATCTGAAATCCTAGGGAAATGATATTTATCCATTTCCGTGTGATGTACAGGCGGTGGAACATATAGATTATAAAAAGCAGCATCAGAAAAATCACAAATCCTATTACGACAGTCATATTTATTTCCCCCTTTTATTCCTATTTATACTTATGCTTAAACGGGAGAAAATAATGACAAGCATTTGCCGCCTGATCAGGATTTCACTATGTATTCAGCCATTTCCCGGGAAATGACATCCTATACGCTATTCACCATTGCTCATTTTCATTTCCTGGAGCTGCTGCCTTGTAATCAGCACCTGGCGGGGCTTGCTTCCCTCGTAACCCCCTACGATTCCTCTTTCTTCCATCTGATCTATTATTCTTGCAGCCCTCGCATAGCCTACTTTAAATTTTCTTTGGATGAGCGAAACAGAAGCCTGGCCGGCTTCGACCACCATCTCAATAGCCTGGGGCAGAAGCTCATCATTGTCACCAGGGTCTTTCTCTTCAACTTCCTTTTCACTGTTTATCTTCTCAATAATATCCTCATTATACTCCGCCTTCTCCTGGGATTTAACATATTCCACCACCCGTTCTATCTCACCGTCTGATACAAAAGCTCCCTGAATTCTGATAGGCTTTGGCTCACCTACAGGATAAAAAAGCATGTCGCCTTTTCCCAGGAGCTTTTCCGCTCCGGCCATATCCAGTATGGTTCTGGAGTCTACCTGTGAAGATACCGCAAAGGATATTCTTGAAGGTATATTTGCTTTAATTATGCCTGTAATGACATCCACCGACGGCCTCTGGGTAGCGATTACCAGATGCATGCCTGCTGCTCTGGCCATCTGTGCCAGCCGGCATATCGCATCCTCCACATCATTGGGAGCAACCATCATCAAATCTGCAAGCTCATCTATTATTACAACTATATGGGGCATCATACCCTGCTCGCCCGACTCTTTTTGCATATGGTTGTATCCCTTTATGTCCCTTACTCCCTTTTCTGCAAAAAGCTTGTACCTGTTTACCATTTCCTGCACCGCCCAGTTGAGGGCTCCTGCCGCCTTTTTAGGGTCGGTCACCACAGGTATGAGCAAATGCGGTATGCCATTGTATACGCCCAGTTCAACCACCTTTGGGTCAATCATAAGTAGCTTTACCTCATCCGGTGATGCCTTATATAAAATACTGGTGATGAGGCTGTTTATGCAAACACTCTTACCCGAACCTGTTGCTCCGGCAATGAGAAGGTGTGGCATTTTTGCAATATCAGCTATTATGTTCTGCCCTGAAATATCCTTGCCTAATGCAAAGGCCAGCTTCGACGTAAAATTGGAAAACTCCTTGGAATCTATAACTTCCCTTAAGAAAACCGGAGAAACCTCTTTGTTTGGCACTTCAATACCTACGGCAGCCTTGCCGGGTATCGGTGCCTCAATCCTGACCCCGGAAGAAGCGAGGTTTAAGGATATGTCATCGGACAGATTGACGATTTTGCTTACCTTTACCCCAGGGCTGGGCTGAAGCTCATAACGGGTTACCGTGGGACCACGGCTGATATTTATAACCTTTGCCTCCACACCAAAGCTTTTTAAAGTGTCCTCCAGTTTTTTAGCACCTTCAATAGCGGCATTCCTGATTTCCTTTATGTCTTTAATCCCATCCTTGTTGTCATTTAACAGCTCAATAGGAGGGTATTTATAAGCAAATCCGCTGTTTTCCTGCATTTTTTGCTGAAGCTGTTCCTCGATTTCCCCATCCTCTTTGCTGTCCTTTTCCTTTAAAGCTTCAGCTTTATGGTTATCCGGCCTATTGTCTCCGGATTTTTTATCCTCCGTCTTTATATTACTTCTGAAATCGCTTATTACCAGCTCAATGGGCCCTAATCTGTCCGTTTCGTCCTCTTCATCCTTTTTCATAGCATTCTTGGCATTATTTTTATTCTTTTCCCTCAACTCCCTGGAAGCCTTTTCACTCTGAAAGTCCAACAGCTTCGAATCTGTTTTGAAATCAATATCCGTTCCCTCCGGATAGCCTTCCAAATCTTCCTCTTGTTTTCCTCTTTTTCCTGCAAGCCTTGCCACAGCTTTAACAGCTGCTGCGAGCCTTTCAAACATCTTCACAAAAATATCTTTCACATTTCTCGCAAAATTGGCAATAGACATGTTGGTCAGTAAAATAATATCAATTATAGAAAGGGCGGATATGATTATTATGGTGCCCAAGGTTTGAAAAGCCAGCAAAAAGGGTGTGCTTATAAGGCCTCCCAAAATACCTCCGCCTTTCAGTTTAATGCCGTCTTGAATAAACTTGTACAGACTGCCTCCGGGAGTTAAATTCTCATAATCCTTACGGTTGAAGAAGGCGGTCTGGATCAGTGATGATATTAGAGCCAACAGGATAAGCCCATAAAGGTATCTGGCCTTCAGGGTATTATCATTCTTCTTAAATATCATCATTATGCTGTAAAAAGCAATAGCCGGAGGTAGTATAAAGGCAGGCATTCCAAAAAGGCCAAGGAGGATTTCCTTCAGCAGCTTTCCAAATATCCCCACCGATTGGGTGTAGTAAAGGCTCAATCCTGCAAGCACCCCGGACGCCAACACCAATATTCCCATTATTTCATTGTTATATTTTTCCAACGAAAGGCTCTCATCTTTTTTTCTGTATCTCTTCTTTTGTGTCTTTTTTACTTTCAAAATTACACCCCCGAAAATACCTACATGAGCAGTTATAAAGGATTGTTATACATACAACCGAACATCTTAGCCTTTTTCACAAATTGCATGCCGCCCAAAAAAATAAAAAAGGCCAGTGAATATCACTTTCAAACAGCTTCAAATCAATAGCTGCCATTATATTCACTAACCTTCAATATATCATATTTTTCATAATTTTACTATAGGTTTCTGCCGTCCAGCATAGCTCTATCGATAACCACTCCCGGCTGCAGCTTCGGATTCAGGTAAGCTTTTGGAGAGGTGCTTATGATCCGGTTTATGACATACCTGTTGTCCTGCGTCGGGGATACAATAACCTTCTCCCCTATGTACTCCATTTCCAAAAAAGTTGAACCGGAAGAGTCGTCATTTTTGAAGACTATTTCCCACGGTACAATTGAGTAAAGGATCATTGCAGACCACTCTCCGTTTTCCCTGAATTTCTTTTTCTTTGCCTGTAGATGCTTATCAGTTCATAAAGTTTCTTCAAAGCCTGTGACAAGCCGCCCATTTCGTTTATCAATCCTGTTTTTACCGCTTCCTCCCCGAAAAGCACAGTCCCTACATCATTTGCCAGTTCTCCAGTCTTCAGCATGAGGCTTCTAAAATCCTCCCTGGATATGTTGGAGTTTTTGGCAACAAACTGGACCACCCTCTCCTGCATTTTATCGAAATACTCATAGGTCTGGGGCACTCCTATAATCATGCCGCTTAAGCGTATCGGGTGTATGGTCATGGTAGCCGACGGCGCAATAAATGAATAGTTGGTTGCAACAGCCATAGGAACGCCAATGCTGTGGCCTCCCCCCAACACAAGGGATACTGTGGGTTTTGACATGCTGGCAATCATCTCAGCTATTGCCAGTCCCGCTTCCACATCACCGCCCACCGTATTCAGCACAAGCAGAAGTCCTTCTATTTCTTCACTCTCTTCGATAGCTACCAGCTGCGGTATCACATGCTCATACTTTGTGGTTTTGTTATGGGGCGGAAGGATAATATGGCCTTCTATCTGTCCTATTATGGTAAGGCAGTGAATATTGCCTCTCGCACTTGATACAGTAGTATTTCCCAATTCCTTAAGGTTGTTTGTATCGTTGCTTCCTTCCTTTTCTTCCCTCAACCCTATATCATCGGCAGCATTTTTGCCGAAGGATACTTTGTTTTCCCCTTGCAATTAATCACATCCTCTTATGCTATAAAATTGTTTCCTCATATTTGATGTTCCTATGAATAGTATTTTATAAAATGTAAAAAAAATACGAAGGCATTGGGATGTAAAACACATATAAATATAGTGCAAGTTTCTGGAATGCTATCTTC
>Ga0134090_1001793_pt1 | contig 12766 bp, 9 predicted proteins | sample 1_4taG_FD_94453 | JGI IMG/M metagenome (GOLD analysis project Ga0134090, IMG submission 94453) | Switchgrass degrading microbial communities from high solid loading bioreactors in New Hampshire, USA - 1_4_20_6_A1 metaG | ecosystem: Engineered > Bioreactor > Semi-continuous > Anaerobic > Digestate...
ATGGAGTATACAAGGCTCTCATACGAGATTCTACCTTTACTTGATCCTGCATAATTTGGGGCCCTATGGTTCTTCTCCATGAACCCCTGAACGCCGGATGCCACCTTGAGGTACTCTGACCTTTTGAGGGTACCCCTGGCATCGCCTGCAGGCTTCGTTGCCTCACCGGCAGTTACCGGTGCTATCGGGGTGTTCTTCCCCAGATTTATCTGGTTGAGGCATTTAACCATTAGATGCAGGAACTGGGCTATACCAAGCCGCTGGTTTGCCACCTGCACATACCCGGGTAGGCTCTGACTCCTGTCAATGTAGTTCTTCAGTGATTTGGCCGCTGCAAGTATCTGTTCCCTGGTGAAACCTGAATTGCCACTGGCAGCATCGCTGCTGCCGGAATTATTACTGGTGGGGGTGGAGGATTTCACAGAGTTGAGTTCGTTGAGTTTGATGTAGTTTGGAAGTCGCTGATTTGTAACTTTAAAATTAATTGCCCTTGCAAATAGCCACACAAGTGATTCGAATCTTATGTTCTGGTCCCTGAAGCCTATGTATCCGGGCGCCCCTCCTGACGAGAGGACCCTGCCTGCAACTTCAAGGTAATCCTTCAGGTAAATTGAGCCTTTGAGCATGGTCCCTGATGTTTTAGCCGGCAACTGAACCTGATTCACTGTGGGTGTCCTGTTGAGGACGTAGTATGATTCAAGCTGCAGGAACTGTGCCATGTTCACCTTAACGCTTCCAACCTCAACTGTGAGGGGGAGGCGTTTGTTCTTTGCTATGAAGGTGTTGACACGGACTGCGGCGTCCTCAACATCGGCCCGTGAAACGGATGGGCCCGCTGCAGAGTCCAGAGTCTTGTTAGCCTCTGCACTCGCATTAACCACTGCAACTGTGGAGTTTGACTCCATCACTGTACTGCAGGTTTTTGCTGTCATGTTATCAGGAAGCAGTGCTTCTTCACCTTGTGTGTTCTGGGCATAGATCTCTCCGGTATTAAGTAACACCATGCATGCAAACAGCACGCACAGCAGTTGCATACCACGGGATATACTATCGCCTCCAGAATGCAGGACGGAATCCTGCAACTATATTTCTGCCCCTGATTTTATTTATAAATTGTGATCTTTTTCTGGTTCTGGGGGTTGCTGTGAAAAGGTTATGGATTGTGATCTTTTTCTGGTTCTGGGGGTTGCTGTGAAAAGGTTATGGATTGTGATCTTTTTCTGGTTTCTGGGGGTTGCAGTAAAATTAGAAGAAACACGCCCCTATTTTGTTGTGTATCCTGTTTTTTCAGGTTCTTAGAATCTCTTTTTGTACTGTACCTCCGAGAACCTCACCCTGAACTCTGTGCCCCCATTGGAGGTGTACTCCAGTTCACCGTTCAGCTGATCGGTCAGGTTCCTCACAAGGAGCATCCCAAGGCTCCTGAGGCTGTCCAGGTTGAAGTCATCAGGGAGTCCCACACCATCATCTGCAACGGTAAGCAGAAACCCATCACCGTCACGGCCCAGTGAAACACGCACCTCACCGCCACCATCAGGGAACGCATACTTGAAGGCGTTTGTCACAAGTTCATTCACTATGAGTCCCAGGGGCATTATGGTGTCAACGTTGAGCTTGATGTCCTCTATTTCAAATCTGAGCTCAACCTGCTGATCAGGCCTCAGGTAGGAGAACATTATGCTCCTTGCAAGGCCCTCAATGTAGCCCCGCACATCCACATCCGCAAGGTTTCCTGAACGGTAGAGCTTCTCATGTATCATTGACATGCTCATGATGCGCCCCTGGCTGTCCCTGAGCACACCGGTGATTCCAGGGTCATCTATGTAGCTGCTCTGAAGGTTAAGGAGGCTTGAGATCACCTGCATGTTGTTCTTGACACGGTGGTGGATCTCCCTCAGCAGCAGCTCCTTCTCCTCAAGGGATTCCACCAGCCTCTTCTCATAGAATATCCTCTTCAGTGTCGAGGCAGCCTCTCCACCCATAGTCTCAAGCAGTTTAAGCTCATATTCATCCGGTTCATGCCCGTTCCTGAAGACCATGAAGCCGAGGGTCTTATCGTCATGTCTCAGTGCCACCGCTATCAGCCCATCCCTCACCAGCACGGCGTCATCCAGTTCTCCAAGGATCTTCTCAGGGTCATCAATGCTGAAGCCGTCTTCCAGGGGACTCAGGACACCATCCCTCAGGAGATAAAGAGCACCATCAGACAGGCCCAGATGCTCATTCAGGAGCCCCATGATGTTCCTGAAGAGCTCATCAGGGCTGTTGCTATGATTTATCCTGATTATGGCTTCATTGAGTGTCCTGAATTCATGGAGACGCATCCTGGTAAGTTTCTCTGACTTCTCTGTTTCCTCTATCCTGTCCCTCAGCCTGAGTGTGTGGCGGAGGTCCTGGGCCACCATGGAGTAGCCCACCACATCGGCACCCTCCCTTATGAGTGATATGAAGAGCTTCACAGGGAGCCGCTCACCATCTGACCTCAGGTACTCAATGGATAGCGGCCTGTGATGATAGTCACCCCTGGAGGATGAAGCCCTCTCCCTGATGTCCTCAAATTCCCTCTCCAGTTTGCCGTGGTGTTCGGGTGCAACGATGTCCCTCCAGTCCCCTGCAGAGTCCACACCCAGTTCACTTTCTGCCCTCTGGTTGAGCTTTGTCACCCCTCCCTCTGCATCCAGGAGGACTACGAGGTCGGTGACCTTATCTATTATGCTCTCACCTGCAAGGGATGGGCTCATGGATGGTGGATGGTAATTGGCCATCCCATGGACGATACCTGCGGCTCCGATCATCCCCACGATCTGTCCCAGGGTGTTCATGTTCTGGGGGCTTGACGGGATGAGGGTGGTCACGATGAGGGCTGCAATGAGGCTGAAGGATGATGTGATGAATATGAGGGTGGTCATATTCCTCTCACGGTGGGATGGTGCCACCCTGGCATGGTTCCATATGAGTGAGACTGCAACGGCAAGATAACCCACCATGTAGGCCTCAAATAATCCCCGGAAGTCTCCGGTCCATGAGAGGAGGTCATGGATGTCCCCCGGTTTAACAAGGGAGGCCACAAGCAGCAGGTAGATGAAGAGGAAGGAGGGTATTATGGGTATAACGGTGAACTTACCGGGTCTTTCATCATCTGCAGAGAGTACCAGGGCAAAGTTCAGGAATAGGGCTGGCAGCAGGATGATGGAGAGGCCCGAGAGCATGTAGAATATCAGACTGTACACGCCTGAGGTGGTGTGGAGGAGTGTGGATGTCAGTGCCCACAGGGCCAGTGCTATGGCTATGAGAAGGAAGCTCCACTCCAGATTACACCTCCTCAGCTTGAGGGGGTACATTCCGGCCTCCAGATAGAATACCGATGCCAGTACCGATAGGGTTATGTAGATGTCCATCCTCCCACATCTCTTAAAGTATACATAAAATGAGGTGGTATACTGGTTATATCCGGGTTACCATTAAATACCTTTACGGTTTCCGGTAAAGTAACACTGACCTTGTGCGTGTTAACATCCACTAAGATGTTATCTCCCGCGTGCAGGTAAACAATGATTGTTACTGAGATGATATTCTCTGCATAGACATTGGATACATGCTTTCCGGATAAGTTCTTAATACAATCGCATGGTATAAAGGAGTAGTCTGATATAAGATCAGTACTCTCTCTTCACAGGACGGATGATTAAGATGGATGTGCTTGTAATCGGATACTATGGCTGGAATAATACCGGTGATGATGCAATGCTCTACTCCCTAATTGATGGCCTCAGGGAGACATTCAGGGATGCAAGATTCAATGTAACGGCAGCATCAGAGCCATTTCTGCCCGGAGGTGTGGATGTGAAAGCCGTACCCCCAGGTATCTCACCTCAACTCCTCATGGCATTTCTGAGGTCGTCCATGGTGATACTGGGTGGAGGGACACACTTTTTTGATTATGGGAGGGTCCCTGCAAGGTTAATGAGGCTGGCCCAGATATTTCTCATGACGCTGATGGCAAGATTAACACGAAAAAGAATATATTTCATGGGAATTGGTATTGAGAGACCATCTCACTGGTGGAGCAGATTCTTAATCAGGAACACCTGCAGAATGGCCCACAGAATAATTGTAAGGGATTCAAATTCCATGAGGGTGCTCTCTGAATTGGGAGTGGATGGGCGGGCTGAACTCTCCCAGGATCTATCATTCTTCCTGGAATATGAAAAACAGGAAAGAAAGAGGGGTTTGCTTGGCGTCTCAGCCATGCCCTACTTCAGGATATACACAGGGGATGAGGGGAAGGATGAACTTCTCGTGAAGGGCTTTGCTGATGCGATACGCAGGTGGCTTGCCCTTGATGATGAAAACAGTGCTAAACTATTCATATTCAATGGGATGCCGCCGCATGATGACAGGAGTATATCGTTAAGAATAGCCGAGGAGGTGGGGAATGAGAGGGTAACCGTGGAGGACTACAACCCGGATCCACGCCATACCCTCGGCGCTGTGGCATCATGTGACGCATTCGTAGCAATGAAGTTCCATGCAGCACTCTTCGCCTATCTTAATGATCTGCCCACGATTATAGTTGAATATGCGGCTAAAAACAGGGCACTTGTGGAGGATGCTGGATTCAGTGGGAATTCACTCCTGGATCTGGATGATGTTTGCAACGGAGAACTCATTAGAAGGGTGGAGGATCTTTACAGGAACCCTGAGGGTTACATGGCAAAGAAGAAGGCGTCAGAGCTCAGGAGGAGTTTTCCTTCATTAGATGATGGTGAAGTTTGTTGATGTAATCGGAGGTGCTTCAATGAGGGTCATCAGTGTTCTCATGCAGAATTATATCGGCGGACCACAGGTCAGGGCTGTCGCGGTAGCTGAGAAACTCCTTGAGAGGGGTGTGAGGACGGTTGTATGCGCACCTTCATCGTCTGACAACCCCCTTGAGGAATACGTTAGGGGTCACGGACTGGAATTTGAGGGTTTCTTCATGCCAGGGCTCAGGGAGTTCAGGGGACTTGGGGATGTGATCAGGAATTTCATATGGGTTTTAAGTATTCCCCTCACAGTCATCCAGATGATGATGATAATAAGGAAAACCGGTGCAGAGGTGGTTCATGTAAATGGTGTTCTCAACTTCCAGGCTGCTGTGGCAGGATTTATCTGCAGAAGAAAGGTCGTGTGGCACCTTATGAGTTCCCTCTACCCGCCACTGGTTATAAGGATCATGATGCCACTTGTAAGGTTTATAGCTGATGAAATTGTTGTGATTGCCAGGGGCCTCGCCACCTACTACCTCCCAGGGGGTGACGGGTACACAATCATATATGAACCCGTCGACCTTGAAAGGTTCAGGCCCTCCCTCTACGCTGATAGACGTGATCAGATCAGAAAAACCCTGGGATTATCACCCTCGGAAACCGTCGCTGCTTGCATCGCCAATATAAACCCGGTTAAAGGTTATGAGCACCTCCTGAAGGCTGTTCCAGCTGTTTTAGAGGCTGTGAGGGATTTCAAACTACTCATAGCTGGTGATATACCTGAAAACCAGCGTGGCTATTACGGTAAACTCCGGGAAATGGTGGAGGAACTTGGAATTGAGGGCGCAGTCACCTTCCTGGGACGGAGGGAGGATATACCTGAGATACTGGCAGCCTCTGACATCTTTGTCCTCCCTTCAATTGCTGAGGGGACCCCGATATCAATACTGGAGGCCATGGCCATGGGTAAACCTGTAATCGCGACAGATGTGGGTGCAGTGGCTGAACAGGTCATGGATGGTGAGAACGGATTCCTGGTGCCTCCAGCCGATCCGGATGAACTGGCTGATAGGATAATCGAGGTCTCCCTTGACAGGGATCTCAGGGAATCCATGGGGAGGGCCTCACTGAAACTGGTGAAAAGGTTTTCACTTGAGCGCTGTGTTGATGAGCACCTCCGCATCTACAGGTCATGAAGATCAGCCTTAAAAAGATGATTTATTATCTGGAATTGTCTTCATCCTTAACAGAGCTGATATTCTGGAACCTTCTGTCTATTGAATGTTACTCATTGAATAGCCTTCGCAGTTGAACAATCTGGCACTACGCGCCTGTAAACTTTATTAACTTGCTTTCCTTATGTCTCATTAGTAATCCTCGTCCATGACGATCAATAAACATCTCAGAGTCCCAAGACTGAGAAAAATCTGTTAAAGTGGTGATATAATGAAAATTTTAAGTGTTATCATCGGAACACCTCCCGAAGATTCTTCTTTATGGTTGAGAATAAAAAAGCAGGCAGAAATTTTGTCTTCACTGGGGCATGAAGTTGAACTGCGTTTTTATGGTTTTTATAGCAGACACAAATTGTCCTTTGAACCACCCTTTAATTACTCGGTGATCAGGGTTTCTCCTCTGAATGTTCATCTTAAGCACTTTATTAATACCTCAAGAGATAGATATGATTTACTGTTCTGTAACCTGGCACCATCCGCATTTATATCCTCTCTATCCAGGCTGAAGGGTATTCCCATCATATTAGATAACCATGGAGATCTAATAAGTGAAAGGGAATTATATGAAACAGGCTTCTTGAGAAAAATTTATTATAATATCATCTCTTTCTTAACATTTAAGGCTTCCAATAGGATAGTCTGTGTCTCCAATTCAATGATGGAGGATTTAAAAGAAAGGGGGATCGAAGAAAAAAAATTGTACTATGTAACTAACGCCACGGATTTAGATCTTTTCAGACCTCTCGATGAACCAGAAAAAGATAAAATGAAAGCAGATCTTGGTTTAATGGATAAACTAACCTTTGGATACATAGGCGCTGATAGTAAATGGCAGGGTGTTGATAATCTCATTGAAACAAGTGAGGGTATTTCTGACAAAGATATTTTCTTTTTATATGCGGGATTTTCAAAAAACAGGAAAAGATCACATAATGCGTTATATCTGCCAAGGGTCCCTTTTGATGAGGTTAAATATTATTATGGTGCTTGTGATGTGCTTGTTCTCCCCAGACCATCACATAAATCTGCCGAAGTTGCTGCACCCACCAAATTCGCTGAATACGCAGCCATGGGCAAGCCCATATTGACAACAGACGTGGGGGATGCAGCGGGTCTGGTTAAAAAATATAAATGTGGAATCGTCATTGATGACAATAGTCCTGAAAACCTTTTAAATGGAATAGAAAAGTTCAGGTCCCTCCCGGAGCATGAACTCCTGAAAATGGGTAAAAACGCCAGAAAAATGGCTGAAAAAGAATTCAGCATGGAAAAAATGCGACAGGACCTGAAAAAAGTAATAGAATCCTTAGATTTTTAGTATTATTAGCACTTAAGATGGTTTTTCATCCACAGTGTATATGTTTAGAAATCCCTTTTCTTTATTTTAGGTGACTTTATAAATTTTGGTTTCTTCGACCATTTCTTGTGGAATGGTTTTCATAGCAGAATATTCTTTTCAGTGCGACTATGAAGATTTCTGTTGTTGTGCTTTGCCGAAGCATATTTTATTGCAATCTATAGGGGAGAAGATGATCGTGAACAGTCTAGTGAACTAGCGACAGGAGGCGGAGTCATCCAGGAGAGTCTATGAACTGGGCTGGGGGGGGTGAAAAAAGGAAAGTTATATATTTGCTGCTGCCTCCTTAATTTTTCTGACAGTTCTCTGCGGGAGTCATCTACCAGAGGTTATGTTTTTTGATCCCGTAGACCCTTATTGCAAGGACTATGGTTTCGGTTATTATCACGAGACATGCAACGATGTATATGTTCATGAATGCCGATACTGCAAGGAGCATTATCAGGTGCACAATTGAACCTATTATCACACTGCCGTTGGCGTACCTCTGCTGTCCAAGAACGGCGAGGAATGGGTAGCCCAGGAGTATCGAGGGTATTACCACCATGAGGGCCACGGCAAGTAACCTGAGGACGTTGACACTTGGCATGTACTGCGGGCCAAAGAGTATTCCTATTATGGTGGGCGCGAAGAGGATTATCCCCCCACAGAGGATGGTGTTGAGGATGAGGGAGTAGCGCAGGACCTTCCTGTGGAATGCCCTGTTACGTGTCTTGGCCATATAGGGATAGGTTACCTGCATCAGGGGGCTGTAGAGGCCCTGAGCAGCAGTGTAGAGTTTCTCAGCAGCGGAGTAGTACCCCACTGCGGTGTTACCCGCGAATAAACCCAGGAAGAATGAGTTACTGCTGGTGTAGATCGAAACAGAGACCCTTGACAGGAAGAACTGGGTGCTGTCCCTGAAGGTCTCGTAAACCGTCCTCAGGGGTGGTAGATGGAACCTTACATTGAAGCGGGTCCTTATAATCCACTGAGAAATCACACCGGCGGTCAGGGTCCCCATGGACTGGAGAAGGGGTACGTAGAGGTAATCGGACGGACGTCTTATGAATATGAATATGGCTGCAAGGAATATGAGGTTCGTGAGGACATTAAGGACGGTTATGTACTTCATCCGCTCCATGCCCTGATAGAACCAGGTTGGGAAGATCACATTCCCGATAACAAGTCCAAAGGCAAAGATATAGACCTGCCAGTTAACCGAGAAACGGGGGATGTTAAGGATGACGAGCAGGAGTATGCAGAAACTCAGGGTTGCAAGGATCCCCTTGATTAACATGACGGAACTGAATATCTCGGATACACGGTGCGGGTCCTCCCTGTTCACCGATATCTCCCTCACAGCAGAAAGGTTGAAACCGTAATCGGTGATGATGATGAAGTAGGTGTTGAATGCGATGGCAAAGTTCACAAGGCCATAGTTGTAGACACCCAGAACCCTGGTGAGGTACGGGAGGGTGATGAAGGGTATTATGTAGACAAGCACCTGTAGGGTTGAAAGTGAGAGGAAGTTCTCGGCGAGAACCCTGTACTCCTCTGACCTGATAAGTCCCATGAGATCCCGGATACTCATCGAAATAAACTCCTGATTACCTAAAATTCGAGTCTGGATATCCTGTCCTGGAATTCCCTTATGTAGAGGTTGACGTTTTCAGGTTCCTGCATGGTCCGGTATACCATTTCAAGGACCGGCAGCTCAAGACCCTCTGTCAGCTCCCTTATGGCCCTTATGGCCCTGAGGCTCTCTATGGTTATGGTGGAGTCCTCGCTGAGTCTCATCTTCTTACCCAGCATGAGCCCCAGGGTGCGGTTACGGCTCTTATCGGTTGTTGATGTGAGGAGAAAGTCTCCAAATCCACAGAACCTGTCATGGAGTTCACCGTACCCCATCTCATTGAGTATCAGGTTCATCTCCCTGAAGCATAGGGTCAGGAGGGAGTGGCGGTGATTCTCGCCTGTTATCTGTCCGTCGAGTATACCCATGGCCACGGCGTAGACGTTCTTGAGGATCCCGCAGAATTCAACACCCTCAACGTTCTCTGAGTGGTCGAGGATTATGCGGGGAGACTTCAGAAGCCCTGCAATTTCCCTCACATATCTGGTGCTGGCACCCACTGTTATCCCGGACGTCATGCCCCTTATGAGTTCGTCGGCGAAGTTGGGACCGGATATGCTGAATACTGTCCTGGACCCTGTTTCCTCCCTTATAACAGAGCTCATGGTTTTGAGACCTGGGTGCTCTATCCCCTTTATACAGGATACTATCTTCTTATCCTCAAGGCTGCTGTTCATTGACCTTACGATGCTCCTGAGGTTCCCTGATGGCACGGCCATGAATACGTACTCGGATTCCTCCAGCACGGAACCGTCCATGAGTGTCGCCTCTATGTTATCCCTCAGTTTCACTCCAGGATGATAAGCGCTGTTTTCGTGCATCCTGTTGATGTTCTCCACAACTTCGGACCTCCGGGCCATGAGGCGGACCCTCTCAGCATTCCATGATAGGACCTGTGCTATCGCTGTTCCGAAGCTCCCTGCTCCAATGACCGTGACCATCATTTATGGTTCTCCATGAAATATTTTCTGGCTTCCACGAGGTCCTCAGGGAAGTCCACCTCTATGCAGAACCTTTCGCCTATGTTGAGTGGTCTGAAGGTTTCCCCGTTCTCTATGAGAATTTCTACTCCCCTCTCAAAGTAGTCCTGATCCTGGCATTCCCTGAGGGCATTCCTCAGCATGGGAATGGTTTCTCTGGAGACCTGATTTATTCCCACAGCCTCCCCGAGGGGGTCCGTGACATTCTTGGACAGTTCCGTTATGAATCCCTGACTGTCGAGGCTGTATTTAACCTCTTCCTCCCCCACCTTCTTGTTGTCAACGCAGATGAGGTTTTCACCCGGGTTCTCACCTATCATCTTGAGGATGGATGGGTCGAAGACCACGTCCCCGTTCATCCAGATCACATCCTCATCCATGTCCTCCAGCCCTATTAGAAGGCTTTTGGAGGTGTTTGTTTCGCTGTAGCGATGGTTGTAGACGAATTCAAGGTCGGGGTACCTCTCCTCTATGAGATGGCCCCTGTAGCCCAGTACGACCCTCACGTTTTCTGTTGACGTTATCTGTGCTATATTTTCGAGCTGTTGATCCATTATCGTTTTTCCATCTCCGAGTTCCACGAGTGCCTTGGGTATTCCATGCCCAAGTCTGCTTCCGGTTCCTGCAGCAAGAATAATAACCCTGATAAGAATCACCTTTAAATGTAGATAAGAACAATTCTAGACCAGATTTATGTTGCATACTATTTAATTGTAATTGGTAAGCGGGCCCCGGAAAAGGTTTATAGGATTGAGGATACTTCATGTAACACCATACTTCAAACCCTCATGGGAGGCAGGTGGTCCTCCCCGTTCAGTCTATGACCTGGCATCGAGGCAGGTGTCTGCTGGACATGAGGTCACGGTCTACACAACAGATGGGTTCAAGAGGCGACTTGACGTCGAGGTTAACAGGCCCCTCGCTGTTGATGGCATAAGGACCTACTATTTCAGGGACCTTTCAATGTACCTGGCAGGGAATATGAACCTCCCGGTACCACTTAAACTCCCATATGTTGCCTGGAGGGAGATCCGGGAATTTGATGTTGTTCATATCCATGAGCACAGAACCTTCCTTGCAGCCGTTGTAGCCACACTGGCATCACGTGCAGGTGTACCCTACATTGTACAGCCCCACGGCTCCGTCCCGACCATGTCGAGGGCTACCCTCAAGGAAGTATTCGATTTCATTGCAGGTAACAGGATAATGTACGGGGCGTCCCGGATAGTAGCAACATCCACTGTGGAGTCAGGTTTCTACCGGAAGGTTTACCCTAAACTCGACGCTGAGGCCATAGTGAAGGTACCTAACCCGGTCGATATCCCTCACAGACCATCCAGGGGGCTCTTCAGGAAGAAATGGGGTCTTGAAGATGCGCGGATCATACTCTACCTGGGCAGGATCCATGAAAGAAAGGGTCTCGACATACTCCTCAGGGCCTTCAGGGACATCGATGAAGACACAGTTCTGGTCATAACGGGACCTGATGACCACTACCTGGAAAGGCTCATGGGCCTCATAGATGAACTGGGAATCGGTGAAAGGGTTCTCCTGACAGGTCCCCTCTATGAAATGGATAAACTTGAGGCCTATGTGGACGCCGATGTGTTTGTGCTGCCATCGGCATCAAAGTATGAATCCTTCGGGAACTCCGCTGCAGAGGCCATTGCCTGCGGCACCCCGGTTGTCGTAACTTCAAGTTGCGGGATATCTGAGTGGATGGATCCCGGTGATGGCATCATAGCGAGACCCTCAGCCAGGGACCTGAGGGATGCCATAATCAGGGTCCTGAAGGAACGCGACTCCTTCAATCCATCGGCAGAGAAGTTTGACCCTGAATCAATATCAGAGACATTTGAGGACATTTACCTGGAGGTCACCCATAATGCTTCCAGACACTGAAACCGGTTGGAGCACCTATGCAGAGGTTTATATGGGTCCAGCCAATAATGATATGCACTGATGGAAGTTGATTGAAGTTATTTGGTGCAAGGGGTATCGATCATGTTATATGATAGAAGGTTCATTTCAGTTGTTGCCATCTTCTCGGTCTTCATGGCCGTTATCCTTGTCCTTATCCAGAGCAGTATAGGGATCTATTACTGGGACATTTTCCTGTATGTTAACAATGCCATGAAAATGGCCCACCTTGGACCCGGCGACGCCCTCTACCTACCACCATTCTTCCCGGCGGTACTGTCCTTACTTTTCAGACTCGGGTTCACAGGTGAAATAACTGTATTTGCGGTGGCAGCGGCATTCTATGTTGCGGGTATCATCGGGATGTACCTCCTCCTCCAACTGAGATTCAGTGAAATGGAGAGCCTTGCAGGGGCCATCTCATTCGCATCCTTCAGCCTTATCCTATCATGGGCAGCCACAGGGTCCCTGGATGTCCCGGCCATCTCCCTCTCTATATGGGCCGTTTACCTTGCACTCATCGCAAGGAGGCGTGACAGCCGATTCTACTACCTTGCATTTCCGGTTGCAATGGCAGCATTTCTCACAAGATATACATCGGGTCTATGCTGCTCCCACTTGCAGTGATAATACTCACTGACCCATCCCTCAGGTTAAAGCTGCCAGACATAGGCAGGGGAATTGGCCTTGGGGTCCTCCTCTACATCCCATTCGGGTACTTTTTTACAGAAACATCGGAACACCCCTACCCTTCACAAAACAGGTTTCATCCACAGTCACCGGTTCAGCCACATCCATAAATCCTGGCTACAGCACAGACAGCCTCTACTACCTCAAGCACCTTCCAGAGTACATCTCAGCAATGCCTTCACAGGATTACCTCAGGGTACTGAACCCCTCACTTTCAGGAC
>Ga0134090_1001798_pt1 | contig 12740 bp, 12 predicted proteins | sample 1_4taG_FD_94453 | JGI IMG/M metagenome (GOLD analysis project Ga0134090, IMG submission 94453) | Switchgrass degrading microbial communities from high solid loading bioreactors in New Hampshire, USA - 1_4_20_6_A1 metaG | ecosystem: Engineered > Bioreactor > Semi-continuous > Anaerobic >...
AACATTGGTACATCAAAACAGAAGCGCTTTCCTTTCTCTATGATGATATGGACATTATATCCATCAATAACTGGACAGGCAATACCGTCAGCTTACTGACATTTTGCGGCGGCGTAAACAATATAGTTTACATATTCATCACCTACAAGTTCAAATGCTTTATATTTTTTCTCTGTAAACAGCGTTTTAAGAATACTAAACAACTCTGAATTTTTATAATTCATTTTTCTAGCAGGAACCAAATAATTTAATGCAAAGTTATCTTTCGCTTTTGTTAACTTATCAATTCGTTTCAATATATTAATCAGTTGTGATAAAGATAGATTTCTTCGTATAACTAAGGAATCTTTATTTATAATATTTACTTTTTTGTTTTTTGCCTCGTTCTCGTCAAATTCAATACCGAGTTTCTGAGCAATTTCTCTATCAATCTCTATGTTTAACTGCCGATAAATACTACTCATATCCTGTTCAATTAGAAAATTAGTAGCTTGTCTATTTGCTTTTTGCATTGAAAATTGATTACCTGTAAGGTTATTCTGAAGTATTTGTTTGATAACGGGATTATCTATTTTTATAATTTTGGGAATCAAATATAAACCGAAATTTCTATCGATAATTTTTGATATATAATGACTTCCATATCCACCTGTCATTGCATAAATTGATTTCCCAATTTTATAGATGAGCAGATATGAAACATTCACATTTAACAAGAACTGATTAATTTCGTTCTTCTTAACTTTTTTTGATTCACTGCTACTTAACATGTGAATTATAACATCTTGCCAAATTGGTTTATGCATTGTTTTAAAAACAATTCCTTCAAATCCAAGATATTTTACTTTTCGATATTCAGCATTAAGCTTTTCATGCAGTTTTTTTATTGTTAAATTTATTATTGCATTTTTTATTTCTTCATAATACCCTTTTTGAGTCTGTTTTTTAGTAATGGTCATTACTTCGCTGATTCGTTCAAAGTCTATTCGATAAATACTAAACTGTGCCTCAGGTACATTACCACTATTCATTGATCTACCCCCTTTACAGCATGTACCTGTAACATTAGAATATCAATTCCCGTTTATTTTTATAAAGTAATTAATCGAAACCAAATAAATCATTATTTTGAAATTTATTCAATGTATACATTATATTCCAAAATTGAACATAATGCAAAGTCAAAAGACTTGGTTTTTGTAAAATTTAAAGTTTTATTTTTACTTTATTGTTGTTATATGTCAATATATGATTATCTTTGTCGATATTATTTACTAATAAATACAAATAAAGTAATTTGTCCATTTATTCAATACAAAATAATATAATTACGAACTAACGTTCGGTGGAATTGTTAAAAAAAAAGCCGCAAATGCAGCATATAATAATCAAGAACAAATGCACAATTCCATATGTTTATTGGTTTTTCTTAATCCATTACTTTCACAATTTACTTTATAAGCGCTCTTAACAGATAAACTGTTCATTTTAACGTTTCTTCAGTCTCAAGTTATTCTTCTGTATTGGAACAGTATTCGTAAAATGCAGTAAAATTGATATCTTAACCTTTATAAATCTCACTCTCGATAACCTCTACAGTGTCAACTTCATGCTCTTTCATACACATAAAACATAACTTGTTTTCACTTTTTACTTTCTTCATTATTCACCTAAACCTCACAACAAGTGGAAAATCAGATCTATATAAAAGCTTCTTCAAAAAACTAACTCAAATTAATGTTCAATTTTTTCTAAAGTCTACAGTCTCCAATATAAATATCCAAGTTCCTCGGCATATTCCCTTTCAAACATGCCTTTTACATCAATAAGTACATAGCTTCCGTTTCTGTATTTACTTTTTAAATCTTCTAAATTAATACCTTCATAAATCTTGTGGCTCACTGCAAGGATAATTGCATCAACACCCTCAATACTATCCAATTCCTTTATTTCAATTCCATATTCCCTAAATGCCTCATCTTTATCTGCAACCGGGTCTGTAATATAGACCTCAATTCCATACTCATTCAATTCCTTTACAATATCTATTACTCTAGTATTTCGTGTATCAGGTACATTCTCTTTAAAAGTGAAACCCATAATCAGAACCCTTGAGCCTTTAACAGGCCTGTCAGCTTTTATAAGCATCTTAACAGTATTCTCGGCAATGTATTTACCCATTCTATCATTAATTCTTCTGCCTGAAAGAATTACCTCCGGATGATACCCAAGTTCTTCAGCTTTATATGTAAGATAGTATGGGTCAACACCTATACAATGGCCTCCTACAAGCCCCGGTGTAAAGTTCAAGAAATTCCACTTCGTTCCCGCTGCTTTAAGCACCGCTTTAGTATCAATCCCCATCATGTTAAAAATAATTGAAAGCTCATTAACAAAAGCAATATTAATATCTCTTTGCGCATTCTCTATAACCTTTGCAGCTTCTGCAACTTTTATGCTTTCTGCCCTGTACACTCCCGCTTCTACAATAAGCTCGTATACTCCTGCTATAATGTCAAGGGTTTCTTCATCCATACCCGATACAACTTTCTTTATCTTTGTAACTGTGTGAACTTTATCCCCGGGATTAATCCTTTCAGGCGAATATCCTATTTTGAAATCAACACCGCATTTAAGTCCTGATACCTTTTCCAGTATCGGTACGCATATTTCTTCAGTCAATCCGGGATATACAGTTGACTCATATACAACAATAGAGCCCGGTGTCATGTTTCTTCCTACAATCTCACTTGCTCCTCTAACCGGTCTTAAGTCAGGAGTTTTATCACTGTTTATGGGAGTTGGCACAGAGACAATAAAAAATTTGGACTGTTTTAAGTCTTCCTCATTACTTGTGAAGAAAATGCTTGTGTTCTTTAACTTTTCCCCCACTTCGCCTGTTACATCAATGCCATTCTTATATCCTTCAATTTTCTCTTTATTTATATCAAACCCAATAACTGTTACCTTTTTAGCAAATTCAAATGCTAAAGGCAGTCCCACATACCCAAGGCCAATAACAGCTATGCTTGCCTCTTTGCTTTTTATCTTTTCCAATAAACTCATAAAATCACCCTATTCTCTATAAATCACTTATTGTAACCGTAATACTCTTTAAACCATTCCACAAACTTGCCTATACCTTCTTCAATAGGAGTAAAAGGTTTAAATCCAACATCCCTCATCAAATCGTCAATATCCGCATAGGTAGCAGGAACATCTCCTGGTTGCATTGGAAGGTATTCTTTAATGGCTTTTTTGCCAACCTTCTCTTCGATAATTTCAATAAATCTTGACAATTTAACAGGATTGTTATTCCCTATATTATAAATCCTAAATGGAGCAGAGCTTGTCCCAGGGTCAGGATTGGCAGAATCCCAATCAGGATTGGCTTTTGGCACTTTTGGTATTAATCTTACTATGCCCTCAATAATATCGTCAATATAAGTAAAATCCCTCATCATATTGCCGTTGTTAAATACTTTAATCGGCTTTCCTTCAAAAATTGATCTGGTAAACAGAAATAAAGCCATGTCAGGCCTTCCCCATGGTCCATATACAGTAAAGAAACGCAATCCTGTTGCGGGCAAATTGAACAAATGGCTGTACACATGAGCCATTAGCTCATTTGATTTCTTTGTTGCAGCATAAAGGCTTATTGGATGGTCTATGTTGTCATGCACTGAAAACGGTATATGGGTATTTAATCCATAAACTGAACTGGAAGAAGCAAAAATCAAATGCTTGACTTTATTATACCTGCATGCTTCCAGAATATTAATGAAGCCAACAATGTTTGAGTTGATATAAGCCATTGGATTTTCCAAACTGTAACGAACACCAGCTTGGGCTGCAAGATTGATTACCACGCTAAAATCATTTGATTCAAAAATACTGTTAACAGCCTCTTTATCCTCTAAAGAAACTTTGTAAAACTTAAAATTATCATATTTTTTAAGGATATTAAGTCTGGAATCCTTGAGTTTAACGTCATAATAGTTGTTTAAATTATCTAGACCAATTATTTTGTGGTTTTCATCGAGCAACCTTTTACATAGATGAAATCCTATAAATCCGGCCGCGCCGGTGATAAGGTAATGTGACATCAAAAACCCCCTTCTCCTATTCTCCCCAAACAACTCTATTTACATAATCAGTGTATGATAGTATTATTCTTAATACTTTTTCCGATACATTAGGTATACAATAATCACTAACCGGCCTCAATGTATCTTTTTTTTGATTCTCCAAAACCTCAAGCCCCTGAAGTATTCTTTCTTTCTTAAGCCCAACCATCATAACTGATGCTTCTTCCATCGCCTCTGGTCTTTCATGGGCTTGCCTTATATTAAGTGCTTTAAATCCAAGTATTGACGACTCCTCACTAATCGTTCCACTATCACTTAGCACAGCTTTTGCTTTAATTTGAAGCTTCACATAATCAATAAACCCCAATGGTTTCATTATCCTTATCAGTGGATTAAACTTAATACCTTTTGATTCAATCATATTTCTAGTCCTTGGATGCGTACTGAAGATTATATGCATTCTATACTTTTCTGCTATTGTATTAAGACTATCAACCAAATCTAAAAAGTTTATTTCTGAATTTATATTTTCCTCCCTATGCGCAGAAACCACAAAATATTTTCCTTCCTCAAGTCCTAATCTTTCAAGAACGTTTGAGTTTTCAATATCATCTTTTTTAGAATTAAGCACTTCAAACATTGGACTTCCGGTTTTAATAATTCTATCAGCCGGTAGACCTTCTCTTAGCAAATATTCCCTTGCTATATCACTATAGGTTAAATTAATATCGGCTATATGATCTACAATTTTTCTATTTGTCTCTTCAGGCACTCTTTGATCAAAACATCTATTACCAGCTTCCATGTGAAATATTGGAATGTGTTTTCTCTTGGCTGCAATAGCGCACAAACAGCTATTTGTATCACCAAGCACCAGGAAAGCATCAGGTTTCTCTTTTTCTAATATAGGGTCTATTTTAATAAGGATATTTCCAATGGTTTCTACTGCTGTACCAGTAGCCGCATTAAGGAAATAATCCGGTTTTTTTAGGTTAAAATCTCTAAAAAAAACTTCGTTTAACTCGTAATCATAATTTTGTCCTGTATGAACTAAAATATGTTCTATCGCTTCCGATTCTTCCAATTTATTAATAACAGCAGACAACCTAATAATTTCCGGCCTGGTGCCAACAACTGTCATAACTTTTAACTTCTTCATAAGCTCTAAACCTCCAAATAGTAAGTGTCCGGCTTCTCAGGATCAAAACATTCATTAGCCCACATAATAGTAACCATATCTGTATCACCCAAGTTCTCAATATTATGAGTATAGCCGGGTGGTATATCTACTACTTCCATTTTATCTCCGCTTACAAAATACTCTATTACTTCATCTGAATCAATTTTTCTAAAACGAATAACTCCTTTACCACTTACCACAAGGAATTTCTCATTCTTTGTGTGGTGCCAGTGGTTTCCCTTTATTATACCAGGCTTTGAAATATTCACAGAAACCTGTCCCCTATCTAACGTCTTAATAAACTCCGTGAAGGAACCTCTATTATCTACATTCATTTTAAGCTCATAGCTGAATTGATCCTCAGGCAAATAACTCAAATATGTACTGTACAACTTTTTTATAAATGCGTCAGACATATCCGGAATTGAACGTTCATCACGACTCTTTTTAAAGGAATAAATCAATTTAACAATTTCTCCAAGGGTAATTGTATGAACTACAGGCACTTCACAAAAGTCTCCAACTTTATTTTCTCTTCCATTTAAAGCATTAATTAATTCTTCTACTACGTCATCTATATAAACTAAGTTCATAACAACACCTGGATCATTCACAGTGATAGGTAAATCACGGGCGATATTGTGGCAAAATGTTGCTATAGCGCTATTATAGTTTGGTCTGCACCATTTTCCAAACACGTTAGGAAACCGATAAACAAGTACCTTTGCTCCTGTTTCCTTACCATATTCAAATAATAAATCTTCTCCTGCTTTTTTACTTTTTCCATAAGGATTATCTAATTTAGCCTGAATAGAAGATGAAATCATAATTGGACAAGTATTTTTATATTTCTTTAACGTACCAAGCAAAGTTGAAGTAAAACCATAATTGCCTTCCATAAACTCCGACTGGTCTTTTGGTCGATTCACCCCAGCCAGGTGAAATATATAATCAGCTTCTTTGCAATATTTGTCTAATAAAGATGGATCAGTATCTTTATCATATTCAAATATATCCGTATATTTTCTATTTTTCAATTCAGCAATAAGATTTTTTCCAATAAAACCTTTTGCCCCAGTTACAAGTATATTCATTAAGCATCAACCTTCCTGCTTCTTTACTTCACATTATCAATAGTAACTGCTGCTTCAACTTGAGCGGCAAAATGCTCTAATTCTCTTCTAACATAATCAATCGACATCAGTTTTTCTTTAATTTGTCTAATATTTAACCTCTCTGTATTATCAGAATTATACTCTTTGTCAGAAAATAACTTTTGGTCTCCTTCTATAAAATACTTATCATAGTTAAGGTCTCTCTTGTCAGCAGGTACTCTAAAAAATTTGCCCATATCTTCCGCTACTACATATTCTTCTTTAGTAAGAAGTGTTTCATAACGTTTTTCACCATGACGAGTACCGATAATCTTTATCTCATTATCTACATTAAATAATTCTCTAATAGCTTGAGCTAAATCTCCTATGGTAGAAGCCGGTGCCTTTTGCACCATAATGTCTCCTGCTTGAGCATTTTGAAATGCAAACACAACTAGTTCTACTGCTTCTTCAAGGCTCATTAAAAATCTTGTCATATTTGGATTTGTAACTGTCAATGGTTGTCCACTTTTTATCTGCTCAATAAATAGTGGTATAACCGAACCTCTTGAAGCCATTACATTACCATAGCGGGTGCAACATATCAACGTTTTATCCGGATCTACAGTCCTGGATTTCGCAATAACCACCTTTTCCATCATCGCTTTAGATATTCCCATTGCATTAATGGGATAAGCGGCTTTGTCCGTTGAAAGACAAATTACTTTTTTTACACCATATTCAATAGCAGCAGTTAATACATTATCTGTGCCTAATATATTAGTTTTAACTGCTTCTAATGGGAAGAATTCACATGATGGAACCTGCTTAAGGGCTGCAGCATGAAAGATATAATCAACTCCATGCATCGCATTCTTTATAGACTGCAAGTCCCTTACATCCCCGATGTAAAATTTAAGCTTGTCATTTTTATAGAGTTTTCTCATGTCGTCTTGCTTCTTCTCATCACGGGAAAATATACGAATTTCTTTAATATCTGTATTTAAGAATCTCTTCATAACAGCGTTTCCGAAGGAACCTGTACCGCCTGTAATTAGCAAAGTTTTACCTTTGAACATAAATTTCATCTCCAAACTCTTTTCTTTTTAAAAACTTATTTAGCCAAAACGGCTGAATTATACAATATAAGCTCATTGCTGCAATATTTGCTACTATAACTCCAATCCAAGAATCTAATAATCCCACAAATATCATTGCAACAGGTACTTTAATTAAAGCCCCTATTGTAAAAAAGACACTCTGAGTCTTTAATTCTCCAAATCCGTTAGCTATACTAGATATTACACCATTCCAAATTAATGTGCTCCCAGATATTGCAAAAACAATAGCGTATAAATAATTTACTTTTATTGCATTATCTCCAAGCCATAAGTTTATACCATATTGCAAAAATGGTATTATTGCAAATTCGCATATTATAGCAAGGAATGCCATCAACTTTAGAATTCTGTAGAGTTTCTTTATCCAAGTGTATTTTCGTTCCGCAAGAGCCTTGGTAACAGCCGACCAAATTGGAGTCAAAGCAAGTGTAAAGATTGTACCTATTAAGGTGAAAAGTTTATTATATATTTGATATTCCACAACCATTTCAGTTCCTGTTAACCATGTGATTAAAAATTCATTCGTTGTTGTTATAATCATATACATAATTTGAACCCAAAAAAAAACGCCACCAAGCTTCATAACATCTTTAGCATATCTCTTTTCAAAAAATTTTACTTGCGGTTTACATCCTTTCAATACTCTAGTAAAAACAATAATAGTTGCTAAAAGTAAAGGTAAATTAACTGCAAATACATGAACCACAGCTAATAATATTAAATTTGTTGATATATCAGAAGATTTTGCAAACGAAACATATACTAAAGTTATAATGCTGCTCAATAAGCTTAAAAAATTATTCAGGGCTGACCTTTGCATTGCATATAATATTGATGTAATTAGCTTTAATAAAAACTGAAACATTATCCCTGAAAAAACAATACCAACAGTAATGTATAGCGTTCCATTGGAAACTACATTATTAGGTATGTTGAAGATGATATTCCAATTTATAAATCTAAAAACTACTGTTAATAATGCTATTGAAAATAAAACAATTGTCCCAATAATAACGTATGCTGATGATATATATTTTTTAATACGGTCTTGATCTTTATCAACTAATGCAGGTACTAAATGATTTCTTAATCCGTTGCCTATTCCCAAATCAAATGTAAGTATCCATGAAAAAACAGAGAGAATTGTAAACCAAAGACCTAAAATCTGTTGATTATTAAAATACCTTATATAGGCAGGCATTGTGAATAATGAAACAACCAATGCTCCACCTCTTACCAAAAATGCTCCCAATGTATTGAAAATTATTTCTTTATTATTTTCATTAGCATTTAATATTTTGTTCTTAATTTTTTTTATGTATAATTTCAATACTAGCACCTCAATAATTTATTAATATCTTTAGTAAACTCTTCATCAAGTTTTTTTATTAATTGTCTGCTATTATATGGTTCATTCAAATCTATTGACATAATGGCTTCTGCAATAGCTTTTGGAGTTTGCTCATCATAATAATAAACTTTATTTCCTATGGCAGATAACTCAATTGCTTTTATTCTTACAGTAACTACTCTCAGTCCATTTGCCATGTAAGATAATATTTTAGAAGGAAACGATGTTTCATTGTATGCAGCATCGGGTATTTGAGTACTAAGCCCAATATCACATTTTTGCAGAAATTGAATATACTCTTCGCCCTTAAGTAGCCCATCATATGTAACAGTCGCCTCTGTTTTTTTATTAATTTCTTCAACAACCTTTTGTATGTTTTCTACTTCTTCTTTTGAACCAAATCCAATGATATGAACATGGTAGTTTTTGGGTAAATACTCAGCAGCAGCAGCAGCAGCAATAGCTCCACCTTTTCTTGGATCAAAAGTTCCAGCATAAACAACATGTATTTTGTCATCGTTAAATCTTACTTTTCTATCTTCTTCAACTTGATATGTGCCGTAAATTATTGTATATGGTTTATTTGCTATGTTAATTTTTTCATTTAATAGTTCCGTAGAAAATATGTATTTATCAGCAATAGCAAATGTTTTATATTCATTTTTCTTTATACGTTTTGAACAAGATACCACATCTTGATAAATTTCTTCAACTTCGAGAATTACCTTAAATCCTTTTAATCTTTTGGCAATACGTATGATACTTCTTAATCCTAATGAATGATAAACTAGTATCGTTTCACTTCTCTTAATCTTAGTTATGAGATACCAAAATAACATAAAATCTCCTACTAAAAGACTAAACGCCTTTTGAATCTTATTCCCCCAGGGAAATGTAGGAAATAATTTTAGTTCAATATAGTTACTAATTTTTATTATTTTGCCTTTGTAAAAGTTTTTAGTCGTTGTTCTGCTTGGTGAAACTATTAACACCTTATATCCATTTTTATTTAGCACTTTACATATATAGTCCATTTTGTTTGTTGCAGCTAAGCAACTGTTTCGCTTTTCTTTGAAATTTTCAATAGCATCATAATAACCTATATATTTAATTAATTTGTATTTCAAATATTATCACTCCTGCCAAAAAAACTTAAACCCACTAAAACTTCTCGACCAGAAAATATATGCAACTAGTGCTACGAAAACAGCAAAATAAACTATTACTCTTAATTTCTTATCCTTTTCTACATTAATAGCTTTTGGAATTAATATAATACTAAATATGCTAAAATACATACTAATTCTAAAAAACTCAGCTATAATTGTTGAAAAAGCTTGAAATACTAACCCTAAAAAAAGTAGATTATATAAACTAATATTCTTGTCATCGTTTTCTAAAACCCTTCTTTTATAGAATAAACAAAATAGATATACACACAATTGTATAATAAATCCAGAAAATGTAAGAGTTGTTGCACCTTCAAGATAGCTTCCAAATCTGTCTTCTATATTTAAAAAATATAATATCTTTATCAATAGTTCTTTAAAAAGAAAAACTAATGCTAGTGATATTGATATTCCTATAACTTGTTTCCACCCAATTTTCATATTAGCTATAGGATAGGCTATTAAAAATATAAGCGCAGAAATATGAAATAGTGAGCTTAATACAACAATAATTATAAAAATCCACAATTTACGCTCTCTCAAATACTTATATGATAATAATATTATTGATAATGCAACTGTTTGTCTTAATCCAGTAAGGCTAAAATAAAAAAAGCCAAGAGATATAAGTACAACAAAGCTTAAATAATTTTCATCTGAATATCTATATATCAATTTTGAAACAGCGAAACAAAAAAAACCAGCAATTATAGCAAGCCATTCTCTATAACTTGCTCCAAACATATTTATTATTTTAGCAACTATATAAAAAATGGGATCTTTTCCTGTGTTACTTATAAAATTTCTCCACAATTCTCCTAAATCTCTATATGACAAAGACATATATTCATTCACATATCCTACTACATCTGGTGCAAAGTAAATACTTCTAAATGTCGATATTAAAAATAATAAAAAACCAGCAAATATAATGAATATTTTTGATTTATTTATTTTTTCTGAAATTATTGTATTAATTAAACCTAAAAATAATATGTATCCTGTGATTATAAGCACTTGTTTTACTCCTTATCCAAATTTAAGTTTTTTATATAAATTAATGTAATCTTTTATTCTATTATCTTTACAAAAGTTATCTTTTGCATATTTAATACAATAATCGCTATAAAAAGCTTTTCCTTTTCTCTGTACAACTTTTATGTACTTTAAGATGGATGTAATTTCGTTATTTTCCACTACATATCCACATCGATATCCTACTAACTCCGGGTTTGCAGTAGAGTTAAATACAATTACCGGTGTCCCACAAGCAAGAGCTTCTGCAGTAACTTTACCAAAGGACTCTTGAACAGATAAGTTAACAAATACATCTGCCATAGAATAATATTCAACAAGTTCATTAACATCATGTGTTTCATCAATATGGATGATATTATAAGGTAACTTAATATTTTTTTTCATTCTTCCGATTAAAAGAATAACCTTATCTTCTTGTATTAGCTTAGATAGCTCAATAAACTTATTTAAACCCTTTTCATTTGTCCACCCACTTGCAACACCTAAAATGATGAATTTATCTTTAATTCCCGATATTTGTTCTTTTTTATTTGTGGAAACTGGTTTAAAAACCTCTAAATCAATCCAATTATATATCCTAGTTATGATACTCGCTGATGATAAAAAAGATGACTTTGCTTCATTGGTAATCCAGTCAGAAACACCGACAACAGCCAGTCTTGGAATTTTATTGAACCATTCTTTTTTATCTCTGAACATTTTATTCGTATAATCAAAAAACCAGCTTTTATTATCTTTTTTTAATTGGGGGCATTTATCGCACTCGGTTTTCCATTTATAGCAATTTTCAATTGTATAGTGTGTACATTTCCCCGTATAGAACCAACAATCATGAAGTGTTACCACTGTCGGTATATCTTCTTTTGAAAGATATTCAAGAAGCATGCCTAAGTTAATATAATTACTATGAAGATTACGTAGATGAACAATATCAGGCTTTATCTGTCCTATATACTTTATTAAATTCTTAGTTCCTTTTTTAGAATAATAAGCTTGTTTCCCAAATATTCTAGAACAAAGTGCATGTAGTTTTTTCTCTAGTTGAGTTCCAATTTTATATCCTTTTTCATAAGGTAACCCTTCAGAATATGCAATATAACCCTCATGGCCATTATTATTTAAATAATCAGCAATTTCATTTGTTGTTCTTCCAGTACTCATTATTCCGCTAACAGCATTAATTTGTAATACTTTCATCTAATCTATCCTTTACTAAAGACTTTAAATCATTATATAATCTATTTTGAATTTCATGAATCTGATGATTTTTCTTCCCGCACTCCCATGCTTTAATCGCATATTCATTTATTATCGAAGGATTATTTATAATTCTGTTTAGTTGATTTTTTATTTCAACTACATTAGTTGCTACTAATGCCGCATCATTTTTGATAAGATATTCAATAGATGCTACATCAGGTGTTCCGACAGCAAAAATACACCGTGATCTGTAAAAATAATCAACAAGTTTTGTAGAAAATGAGTGACGTACCTCTAAACGCTCTTTTAAATCCATCGACTCTACATGTACTAAGATGTCTGCATCTTCCTGTATTTGCGGAATTTTTTCATAAGATACTCCTCCCATAAGAAAAACATAATGCTCTCGAAAACTCGTATTGCTTTCGAGGTCTCTATTTCAGGAGCAAGCTAATTTAGCTCACCCCTAAAATCCACCAATATTTTCCTTAAAATTTTC
>Ga0134090_1001818_pt1 | contig 12625 bp, 13 predicted proteins | sample 1_4taG_FD_94453 | JGI IMG/M metagenome (GOLD analysis project Ga0134090, IMG submission 94453) | Switchgrass degrading microbial communities from high solid loading bioreactors in New Hampshire, USA - 1_4_20_6_A1 metaG | ecosystem: Engineered > Bioreactor > Semi-continuous > Anaerobic >...
CCTCCGCCATGATCCTCTCGGACGACAACTTCGCCACCATTGTGGCTGCGGTGGAGGAGGGGCGGGGCATCTACGATAACATCCGAAAGTTCATCCGCTACCTGCTCTCCTGCAACACCGGCGAAGTGCTCACCATGTTCCTGGCCGCCATCATGCGGCTGCCGCTTCCCCTCCTGCCGATTCAGATTCTGTTCGTCAACCTGGTGACAGACGGTCTGCCGGCCATGGCCTTGGGGGTGGAGGCGCCCGAGCCCGACGTGATGGACCGGCCGCCCCGCCGGCCCGACGAGGGGGTCTTTGCCCGCAGGTTGGGCAATAAGATCCTGGGCCGGGGGATCCTGATCGGCCTGGGTACCCTGGCCGCCTTCCTGGTAGGGGCTTTTATGTCGGCCCCGGCGCCTGGGCTGGCGCCCTTCAACGATCCGGAGGTGCTGGCCCGGGCCCGCACCATGGCCCTGGCCACACTGGTCTGCGCCCAGTTGATGCACGTCTTCGACTGCCGTTCGGAGCGGCGTACTCCCTGGGAGATGGGGCTGTTCGGCAACCCATGGCTGGTGGCGGCGGTGGCCAGTTCCCTCGCTGCACTGCTGCTGGCGGTCTACTGGCCTCCTATGGCAGGGGTCTTCGGCACGGCGCCGCTCACGCTTCAGGAGTGGGTAGTGGTGGTCGTGCTGGCCGGGTTAGGTCAACTGGCGCTGGCGGTGCGGCGGCTCCTGCTCTTCGGACGCATCGCCCGGGCCACAGAAGAGGCATAAGCGGCTGAGTCAGGGGTGACGCTACTGGCAGGTGTTTTCAGAAAGGAGACCTGCCCATGAAGTGCTCACCCCTGCATCAATTCTGGGCGCCGGTGGTCTGCGCCGCTTTGCTCGTGGGGTGCGCCGGCCGGGGGCCCGGGGCGGAGCTGCGAGTGCCTCGCACAGCAGAGGCGGACCTGCCCCCGGGGTCCACCACCGGCGATGCCGATGCCTGCGCCGCGGCCCTGGGCAACCCCGTCTCCGGAGCGGTGGCGGAGGGCTGGCCGGGACTGGTGGCGAGCCGCCTGATCCCCCAAGCGCGCGATGGCGCCGGCACCAGCGCAGGGCGGGAGGGCATCTCAGCGGTGGAGGGCAACGCCAACGCCGGTGCGCCGGGCAGCCCCGCCGCCGGACCCACTGGCAACGTGGGCGTGGTGGGCATGCCCAATGACGGGGCCTGGGGCCTTTCGGGACTGGGTCTGCCCGCTGCCCGCGAGGTGTCTGCCAACGGGGTGATCATTGGCAACATCGCCCTGGTGGCCCTGCCTGCCACGGAGCATATGGCGGTAACGCCGGCCATCGGTGAGGCTACCATCGGTGATGGCTCTGATACCCAACTTTCCGCCTTTACCCGGGTGCAGCAGTCGTGCACCAGCCTGGCCGAAATCCGGGTGGTGACAGAGCCCGCCGACCGGGCCCGCCTGGCTGAGGTGGCCGCCGCCATGCGGAAGGGAGAGCCGGTGGTGGAGTACCTGCCGGAACTGACGGAAATCAGCCGGCGAGCCAGTACCGCACCGGGAAGTGCTGCCCGTCCGGCGGAAGCCCAGTGAGGAAGCCCAGGCGACCTGCCAGTCATGGCAGGTCGCTTGATATGGACTGTGCAGTTTCACGCTGAGGCAGAGCAGGTGTCAGAAAGGAGATCGCTTCATGCGCTGCAGCAAATGGTTCTGCATTTTGATGGCAGCGGCATCTCTGCTGACTGCGGCAGGCTGTGGATCCACCCCTCAGGCCCGGCAGATGGGGCAGAACGTCGACCTTTCAGCGGTGGCCAGTACCACCACGGGCGATCAGGATCGCTGTGCCCTTGCCCTGGGCAACGTACCCGGCGGCCAGGCAGGGGAGGGCGGGGTGAGCGGTGTGCTGGTGGGCAATGTGGCTCTGGTGGCCGCCGCTGCATCGGCGGATCCCACCGGGACAGCCCTGGACCAGATTCGGCAGAGCTGCGACCGGCTTGTCGAGATCCGCCTGGTGCGGGACGACGTGGATCGGGAGCAGCTGCTGCAGATCATTCGAGCGATTCGCCGTGGAGATCCCATTACTGAGTACCTGGAGCAGCTTCACGCCATCAGTCGCGAAGCCCAGGTGGTGGTGGGGGCGTCGGATTCGGCTCTTCCGTAGCTCCACCTGGCCAATTGGCTGGCTTACATTGGCTTTTGGCAGGTGCCCGCCGGGCGATTAGAATGGGCCTATCCAAGGTCAGCGTCGCCTGGACGGGAGGTGGGTTTGGTGCTCCGTTTCACCAAGATGGAAGGGCTTGGCAACGACTATATTTACGTGGACCTGATCAGCCAGGAGATGGCAGAGGAACGGCTCCCGGCCCTGGCGGTGGCAGTGAGTGACCGGCATTTCGGCGTGGGCGCCGACGGCCTCATTGCCATCCTGCCGCCCACCGATGGCCATCACCAGTTCCGCTTCCGCATGTTCAACGCCGACGGCTCTGAGGGCGAGATGTGCGGCAACGGCATGCGCTGTTTCGCCCGCTACTGCTACGACCGGGGGCTGACTCGCAGCAGCCGCTTTGCCGTGCAGACATTGGCAGGCACTATTTGGCCAGAGATCCTGCTGGATGAGGAAGGCTCGGTGGCGGCTGTACGGGTTGACATGGGTGTGCCCCGGCTCAGGCGAAGCGACATTCCCATGAATGGGCCTGAGGCGGACTGGGTGGTAGGCGAACCGCTGGCGGCGGCGGGTGAGGTTTACAGCATCACCGCTGTATCGATGGGCAATCCCCACATCATCATCTTCTGCCCGGATGTGGACGCGATTCCGGTGGAGCAGGCGGGGCCCGTGCTGGAGCGGCACCCGGCCTTTCCCCGCCGGACCAACGTGCACTTTGCACAAGTGCTGAATGACCACGAGATTCGGATGCGGACCTGGGAGCGGGGGTCAGGCATCACCCTGGCCTGCGGCACCGGTGCCTGTGCTGTACTTGTCGCTGCGCATCTTGGCGGCCTTGCGGGAAGGCAGGCGCTGGTTCACCTGCCCGGCGGCGATTTGGAGATCCGCTGGGACAGCGAGAGCGGTCACCTGTTTATGACAGGGCCGGCGACCTATATCTGCGACGGCGTTTTCCGGCGTCCTTTTTAATATTCAGAAGGAGTTGATTCTGATGCCTGCTCCCGCCCAGCGCATTAAGCATGTTCCGCCCTATCTTTTTGCGGAGATCGATAAGAAGAGGGCAGCGGCAGTGGCCAGAGGGGTGGATGTGATCTCACTGGGCATCGGCGATCCAGATCTGCCCACCCCGCAGTTTGTAATCGAACGGATGCAGCAGGCGGTGGCCAATCCTCAGTACCACCGGTACCCGGACTATGAGGGGTCCCAGGCCTTTCGGGAGGCTGCTTGTCAGTTCTACCGGCGGCGCTGGGGCGTGGTGTTTGACCCTCAGTCCCAGGTGATGGCCCTGATCGGTTCCAAAGAAGGGCTGGCGCACCTGATTTGGGCCTATGTGGGTCCCGGTGATGTGGCGCTGGTGCCGGATCCGGCCTATCCCGTATACCGCACCCATACGCTGCTGGCCGGCGGCGAGCCGTATCCGCTGCCCCTCATCAGAGAGAACGGCTTTCTTCCCGATCTGAAGGCGATCCCTGAAGAGGTAGCACGTCGGGCGAAGCTTCTCTTCATTAACTATCCCAACAACCCCACTGGCGCCGTCGCCCCGCTTTCCTTTTATGAAGAAGCGGTGGCCTTCTGCCGGAGGTATGACATCCTTCTGGTTTCTGACAATGCGTACAGCGAAATCACCTTTGATGGCTACCGGGCTCCGTCGGTTTTCAACGTGCCAGGCGCCAGCGAGGTGGCAGTGGAATTCTGGTCCCTTTCCAAGCCGTTCAACATGACCGGGTGGCGCATCGCCTTTGCCGCCGGCAGCAGCGAAGCGATTTCCGCTCTGGGGATCATCAAGACCAACACCGATTCCGGCCAGTTCACCGCCATTCAAGAGGCGGCCACCGCAGCCCTGACCAGTCCGGAGTCGGAGCGGTTCGTGGCGGAGTTGAACGAGGTCTACCAGCGGCGCCGGGATCTGGCAGTGGCCGGGCTCAGGGCCATCGGGCTTGACGCCTCGCCCATGAAGGGCTCCTTCTACCTTTGGGTGCCGGTGCCGGCAGGCCACACCAGCGCCAGTTTTGCCACCCTGCTTCTCGAGCAGGCGGGGGTGGTGGTTACACCAGGCGCCGCCTATGGTCAGTACGGGGAAGGGTATATTCGCATCTCTCTCTGTGTAAAGGAAGAGCGTTTGAAGGAAGCGCTGCGCCGCATCCAGAAGTATGTGAAGGTATGACCACCAGAGCAGCAGGGGCCGGGTGCTGCTGACCAGGCGCCCGGGCTTTTACAGGAGGATCGTAGATGGCACGCAGCATGACCGGGTTCGGGCGGGGGGAGTCCAACAGCGACTTGGGGCGGATTGTAGTTGAGATGAAGGCGGTGAATCACCGCTTCTCCGAGATCGTCTTCCGGATGCCCCGGCAGTTCAGCGCCCTGGAGGAGCAGGCCCGCCGCCTGGTGCAGGAGCAGGTGGCGCGGGGACGGGTTGACGTCTTCGTCACCTGGACGCCTTCCGCCCGCACCAAGAGCGTCCAGGTTGACAAGGATCTGGCAATGGCGTATTATTATGCGCTGAAAGAGCTAGGTGAAGAGATCGGGAGCAATTTGGAGCTAACGGCAGATACTCTAGTCAGGTTGCCCGACGTGTTCACCGTGGCAGAGGCAGAGTTGACGGCCGAGGAACTCTGGCCGCCATTTGCCGAAGCCCTGTCAAGTGCTCTCAGCGGTCTCGTGGGCATGCGTGAGCGGGAAGGCGCCGTGCTGGCGCAGGATCTGCTCTCCCGCATGGAGCGAATCGAACAGCTCCGCAGCGACATTGCCCAGCGGGCCCCGCTGGTGGTGGAGGAGTACCGGGCCAGGCTTACCCGCCGCTTGGAAGAACTGCTTCCTCCTTCCACGGGGGTAGATCCCCAGCGGCTGGCGCAGGAAGTGGCCTTTTTTGCTGACCGTGCGGACATCAGCGAAGAGCTGCAGCGACTGGCCAGCCACATGGTGCAGTTCCGCAGCACCCTGGCCGGCAGCGGACCAGTGGGGCGCAAGCTAGACTTCCTGGTGCAGGAGCTGGGCCGTGAAGTCAACACCATCGGGTCCAAAGCGAATGATGCCGCCATTACCAACCTGGTGGTGGAGGCGAAGAGCGAGCTCGAAAAGGTGCGCGAGCAGGTCCAAAATATGGAGTAGGTGCCGCAGCATCAGATTAGACGAGTAGGGAGGACTCCCGCCGTGGAGATTAAGCTGGTGAACATCGGCTTCGGCAACATCGTCTCCGCCAACCGCATCGTCGCCATCGTCAGCCCGGAGTCGGCGCCGATTAAGCGGATCATCACCGAAGCGCGCGAGAAGGGAGTCCTGATCGACGCTACATACGGTCGCCGGACCCGCGCCGTTGTCATTATGGATTCCGACCATGTGGTCCTTTCCGCCGTCCAGCCCGAAACGGTGGCCCACCGGCTGACCGGCAAAGAAGGAACCGTAACCAGCGAGGAAGAGGACGAATAGCGGCGATGATGAATTCGAAAGGCTTGTTAATTGTCGTAACGGGGCCCTCCGCCGTAGGCAAGGGCACGATTTGTCGTGCGCTGCTGGCCGAGGCCCCGGATATCCGTTTTTCCGTCTCCTGCACCACCCGGAAGCCGCGCCCCGGCGAAGTTCACGGACAGGATTACTTCTTCTGCACCCCCGAAGAGTTCCAGGAGAAAATCGGCAAGGGCGAACTGCTGGAGTGGGCCGAGGTATACGGCAACTACTACGGCACCCCTCGGAAGTACGTGGAAGAGGTAACCGCCGCCGGTCAGAATATCATCCTCGATATTGACATGGTGGGGGCCAGGGCCGTGCGTCAGCAGTATCCGGACGCCGTCTCCGTCTTTGTCATTCCGCCTTCGATGAAGGCCCTGGAAGAGCGCATTCGGGCGAGAGGCACCGAAAGTGAAGAGGCGGTGCAGCGGCGCCTCCGGGAGGCGCCCCGCTGGATCCAAGAGGGGCTGACGTACGATTACGTCGTGGTCAACCAGGATCTGAAGGAAGCCGTCCGCGAGCTGCGGGCGATTATCGATGCCGAACGCTGCCGCACCCGCCGCGGCGGCAGTCAGCTGATTCATCGCCTCTTGGAGAAAGGGGAGATCGACTAGCATGATCAAGCCGTCTTTGGACGATCTGATTACGAAGGTAGACTCCAAGTACTCGCTGGTGATACTGGCGGCCCGGCGGGCACGGGCCATTCAGGACGGAAGCCCCTGGCAGGTGGAGTCCAAGTCCAACAAGCCGGTCACCATCGCCCTGGAGGAGGTCGCGGCTGACAAGCTGTACTTTGAACGTACGCAGGTCTCCACGCGCATGAACGGGGCCTAAGCGTCGAGCCGGCACCACGCCCCGGTGGGAAGGCGCCCAACGCAGCGGGCGCCTTTTTCTGTAACAGCGGTTTCGAAACCATCCTGAGGGGGCCGTTTCTATGTCTTCTTCGCTGCAAGGCAAGTGCGTACTCGTGGGAGTGAGCGGCGGCATCGCCGCGTACAAGGCGGTGGAGGTGGTTTCTCGCCTGGTAAAACTGGGCGCCGAGGTCCACGTCCTGATGACCCACGCAGCTACGCAGCTGGTGGCGCCCCTGACTTTTCAGGCCATTTCCGGCAACCCGGTGCGGGTGGACATCCTGGGGGAACAGACCACTGGCCATGTTGACCACGTGACCTTGACCCACAAGGCAGACCTGCTGATTGTCGCCCCGGCCACTGCCAATACCATCGCCAACCTGGCCGGCGGCCATGCGTCGGACTGGATTACCGTCACCGCCCTGGGGGTGCGCTGCCCGGTGCTGCTGGCCCCAGCCATGGAGGCGGAGATGTACGAAAACCCCATCACCCAGCGGAACCTTGCCACCCTGGCCGGCTTAGGCTGGCGGATTATGGAGCCGGTGGAGGGCCGGCTGGCCTCGGGGCTGGTGGGCAAGGGGCGGCTGCCTGAACCGGCGGACATCGTGGCGGAGGCGGTAAAGCTGCTGACGCCCCGGCGGGACCTGGTTGGCCGCAGGGTGCTGGTCACCGCCGGCACCACCCGTGAGGCGCTGGATCCGGTGCGGTTCATTGGCAACCGGTCCACCGGCAAGATGGGCTACGCCATTGCAGAGGCAGCTGCCGCTCGCGGCGCCGAGGTGACTCTGGTAAGCGGGCCCACCGTTCTGCAGCCGCCCCAGGGGGTGCAGTTCGTGCCTGTGGAGTCGTGCCTGGACATGCTGGAGGCCTGCCTTGCTGCCTTCCCGCAGGCCGACATCACCGTGGGCGCCGCGGCCCCGGCAGACTTCCGGCCGGCCGTCTACCACGACCAGAAGATCAAGAAGACCGGCGACGAGGGGATCACCCTGGAACTGGTGAAGAACCCGGATATCATGGCAGAGCTGGGCCGGCGGAAGCGGCCGGGGCAGATCACCATCGCCTTTGCGGCCGAGACCCAGGACCTGGTGGAGAACGCACGGAAGAAGCTGGTGGCCAAGCGGGCGGACTTTGTGGTCGCCAACGACGTAACCCAGGTGGGCGCCGGGTTCGGCACCGACACCAACCGGGTCAGCTTCGTGCTGCCGGAGGGGGTGGAGGAGCTGCCGCTGCTTTCCAAGGCAGAGGTGGCTGACCGCATTCTGGACAAGGCGGTGGCTCTCCTTGACCGCTGAACTGGCTCGGGTGGCGGTGGATATTACCGCGGCTGAGACCGATCAGCTTTACACATACGAGGTTCCCGCCTCATTGGCCGGGCGGCTGCAGCCGGGGCAGTGGGTGCAGGTTCCCTTTGGCCCCCGGAAGGTGGCGGGGCTCTACCTGGGGCCTGCCAAGGCTGCTCCGGAGGGGGTCCGGCTGAAGGCGATTCAGGGGCTGCTGCCGGAGATTCCCCCCATTCCGCCGGCGCTGGTGGCTCTGGCCAGGTGGACTGCCCAGCGCTACCTTTCCACCTTTCCTGCTGCCCTGCGGCTGCTGCTGCCGGCGGAGGCCCGGCGGCAGGAGGTGCGCACTCTCAAGGTGACCCACTACCGGCTGACGCTTCCGCTGGACCAGGCCCGGATGCAGGCCCAACAGATCCGGAAGCGGGCGCCCCGGCAGGCGGACCTGCTCGAGTACCTGGTGGAACACCAGGGGCATGCGCCGCTTCCGCAGCTGGTGCAGAGCCTGGGCGACTGGGTGCGCCAGGCCATCAAGGCGGGGCTGCAGAAGGGGTGGCTGGAGGCCGCCCAGGAGGTGCGCCGCAGGGATCCGTTCGGAGACGTGCCGGTGGAGCCCCAGGCGCCGCCGGAGCTGACCCCGGAACAGAAGGATGCCCTGGCCTCCATTCAGCAGGAGCTGCTGGCGCCTCCTTCCTTCCGGCAGCCGGTGCTGATCCACGGCGTGACGGGATCAGGCAAGACGGAACTCTACCTCCGGGCGATTCAGGCGGTGCGGGAGCAGGGGCGGCAGGCCATCTGCCTGGTGCCGGAGATCTCCCTTACGCCCCAGATGATCGGCCGGTTTCGGTCGCGCTTCGGCGCGGAGGTGGCGGTGCTCCACAGCGCCCTGTCCACCGGGGAGAAATATGATGAGTGGCAGCGCATCCGGCGGGGCGAGGTCTCCATCGTGGTGGGCGCCCGAAGCGCCATCTTCGCCCCCTTTGATAATGTGGGACTCATCATCATTGATGAAGAGCATGAGCACAGCTATAAGCAGGAGGGCATGGCGCCCTGCTATCACGCCCGGGAGGTGGCGGAAGAGCGGGCACGCCTGGAGGGGGCGCTGCTGGTGCTGGGCAGCGCCACCCCTGCCCTCGAGTCATATCATAAAGCGGAGACGGGCCGCTACCGGCTGGTCACCCTGGAGCAGCGGGTGGACGGCCGCCCGATGCCCCAGGTGACGCTGGTGGACATGCGGGAAGAGCTGCGAAGCGGCAACCGCTCCATCTTCAGCCGGGTCCTGCAGGAAGAGCTGGAGCGGACCCTGGCCGCGGGTGAGCAGGCGATTCTCTTCCTGAACCGGCGGGGGTACAATACCTTTATCATGTGCCGGGCCTGCGGCGAGGCGATAACCTGCCCCAACTGTGCGGTGGCCATGACCTACCACCTGGGCGAGAACCACCTGGCCTGCCACTACTGCGATTACCAGGTTCCGGTACCGACGGTCTGCCCCAAGTGCGGCGGCAGGCAGATCCGGCACATGGGGGCCGGAACGGAGCGGGTGGAGCAGGAACTGCAGAAGCTCTACCCCCATATCCGCGTGGCCCGCATGGACGTCGATACAACGAGGCGGAAGGGTTCCCACGCTGCCATCCTGGGCGCCTTCGGGCGCCGGCAGGTGGACGTGCTGGTGGGCACCCAGATGATTACCAAGGGGCTCGATTTTCCCGGCGTTACACTGGTGGGGGTGGTCCTGGCGGACACCTCCCTCAACCTGCCGGATTTCCGGGCTGCTGAGCGGACCTTCCAGTTGGTTACGCAGGTGGCGGGACGGGCAGGTCGGGGTGAGAGGCCGGGCCGGGTGGTGGTCCAGACCTACCAGCCCGAGCACTACAGCCTGGAGGCGGCCCAGCAGCACGATTTTGCATCCTTCTACCGGCAGGAGATTCAGCTGCGGCAGAATCTCTCCTACCCGCCGTTCTCTCATCTGATCCACCTGGTGGTTTCGGGACCCGATGAGGGTAAGGTGAGGGACGCAGCGGCTGCCATCGGCCTCCTGCTGAGCCGGTCCGCCTTTCCCGGCGAGATTCTGGGGCCGGCGCCTGCGCCCATTCCGAAACTGCGGGGGATGCACCGCTGGCACCTGGTTCTGAAGGGGCCGGATGCGGCGGCGATGGTGCGGGAGGTGCGTACGGCCCTTTCCGCCGGCCGGAGCAGTTGGCGCAGCAAGGACGTGCGGCTCTCTGTCGATGTGGGCCCTGTGAGCATGATGTAAGACGGACCGCCGCCGGGGGCGATGCCTGCGCCGGCGCTGGACCAAACTTTATGGAGGGTGTCTTGGCATGGCCATTTTGGATATCGTATTGGATCCGGCTGATGTCCTGCGGAAGAAAGCGAAACCCGTTACGAAGATCAATGCCAACATCCGTAAGCTTCTGGATGACATGGCGGAGACCATGTACGCCGCCCCGGGGGTCGGCCTGGCCGCTCCCCAGGTGGGTGTCTCCAAGCGGATTGTGGTGATCGATCCCCAGGACGGGGAGACCGGCCTCATCGAGCTGATCAACCCGGAAATCACTTATAAGGAAGGCTGGGTACTGGGCACCGAGGGCTGCCTTTCCGTTCCCGGCTACGTGGGCGACGTCTACCGGTATGAGCGGATCAAGGTGGTAGCCCTCGACCGGGCGGGCCGTAAGGTCTACTACGACGTGGACGGCTGGCTGGCCCGGATCTTCCAGCACGAGATCGACCACCTGGACGGGATCATGTACACCGACAAGTGCACCAACCTGCGCGAGGTGACGGCTGACGAGGAGGAGGAAGCCGGGCCTGAGCCGGAAGGGGCTGCCGAGGCGGCGGCTGAGTCGGTCCCCAAGGTGGAAGCGAAGGGGGAGTGACCCTTGCTGAAAGTCTTGTTTATGGGGACGCCGGAGTTCGCCGCAGTCTCCCTGAAGGCCCTGCTGGATGCGGGATACCCGGTGGTGGGCGTGGTGACCCAGCCCGACCGGCCGGTGGGCCGGGGCGGCAAGATCCAGCCCTCGCCCGTAAAGGTGCTGGCCGTGGAGCACAACTTGCCCGTCTTTCAGCCCAAGCGGCTCCGGAAGCCGGAGGTGGTGGCTGAACTGAAGGCCCTCGGGGCCGACGTGGTGGTGGTGGTGGCCTACGGGCAGATCCTGTCGAAGGAGGCGCTGGCCATCGGCCCGCTGGGCGCCATCAACGTCCACGGGTCGCTCCTGCCCCGGTGGCGGGGGGCCGCGCCGATTCAGCGGGCCATTATGGCCGGCGACAAGGAGACCGGCATTACCACCATGTGGATGGACGAGGGGATGGATACGGGCGACATCTGCCTGATGGCCCGTACGCCCATTTCACCGGAGGATACCGCCGGTACGGTGCACGACCGGTTGGCCCAGATGGGGGCGAAGCTGCTGGTGGAGACCCTTCGCCAGGTGGAGGCCGGTACGGCGCCCCGCATTCCTCAGCCGGCGGAGGGGGTTACCTATGCCGCCAAGCTGGAGCGGGCCGATGAAGAGATTGACTGGTCCCGGCCCGCAGAGGAACTCTTTAACCAGATTCGCGGGCTGAATCCCTGGCCGGGAGCTTATACCCCAGCGCCCAGGGGCAATCTAAAGATATGGAAGGCCGTTCTAGTGACCGATGCGGCCCTTCAGGGTGAGCCGGGCGAGGTGGTGGCGCTCCGCAGGGGTCAGGGGTTTGTAGTAGCCACAGGCAGCGGCTGCCTGCTGGTGCAGGAGGTGCAGCCCGCCGGCAAGGGGCGGATGCCGGCCCGGGCTTACATGAACGGCGGAGCCGTGCAGGTCGGTACTCGGCTGGGGATACAGGCAATAGAATAGCGGTGTGAAACGCCGCGGATGCTTACCCGGAGCCGCAGGATGCCGGCGCAGGTGATGCACCCGCCTGTGGGCGCGGGGCGCTTCTGGACATGTTGGCAAGCACGCTGGGGAGCGAACCTTTTGGCTTTGAAAGTACATCTAAATGAGTGATTGAGCGCTTGATCCTTGCCGCTGGTTGGGAGGGTATGCACATGTACTGGTTGGGCGACCCCACTTTCATCTTTCTGATCCCCGCCATGATCCTTGTCTTCTGGGCCCAGGCCCGGGTCAACAGTGCGTTCAACAAATGGTCCCAGGTCCGGACCCGTTCCGGCGTTACCGCTGCGGATGTGGCGCGGGATATTCTCAGGAAGCACAATCTCAGCGACATTCCCGTCGAGTATGTGGCGGGCCACCTGACCGATCATTATGATCCGCAGGCTCGGGTGGTACGGCTATCTGCCTCCACCTACAACAGCTCTTCCATCGCGGCCATCGGCGTAGCAGCCCACGAGGTGGGCCATGCCATTCAGCATGACGTGGCCTACGTGCCGCTGCACATGCGGAACCTGATTTATCCCGTCGCCCGCATCGGCGACTCCCTGGGCCCGTTCCTGGTCATTTTGGGCATCATCTTTGGGGCCTTCTCCGGTGCTGACTTCGGCATCATGCTGATGGATATCGGCATCCTCGCATTTACAGCCGCTGTGCTCTTCTACCTGGTCACCCTGCCGGTGGAGTTCAATGCCTCCCGGCGTGCTGTGGAGATCCTGGAGACGGGCGGCTATATGACCCGGGATGAGGTGAGCGGTGCCCGCCAGGTGCTGACTGCTGCGGCTCTCACCTACGTGGCGGGCGCGGCTACCGCGGTGGCCCAGCTCCTCAGGCTCCTCTTCCTGCGGAGCATGGCCCGGGACGACTAAGATAGTTGAAGCAGTGCGAAAGCGGCGCCGGGGGGCGCCGCTTTCTTGGTGCGCCCAGCATGAGCGCTGACTTGTTGGTGAAAGTCCAATACGGGCGAGGTGGCACTAGCCCGTTAGCCAAAGGCAAGGGCTGCCCAGTAATGGGGGTCTGGAGGAAGCCGGAGGCAAACCCACGACCGGAGGAAC
>Ga0134090_1001820_pt1 | contig 12610 bp, 8 predicted proteins | sample 1_4taG_FD_94453 | JGI IMG/M metagenome (GOLD analysis project Ga0134090, IMG submission 94453) | Switchgrass degrading microbial communities from high solid loading bioreactors in New Hampshire, USA - 1_4_20_6_A1 metaG | ecosystem: Engineered > Bioreactor > Semi-continuous > Anaerobic > Digestate...
ACTCCAGCATATATGTGACCCCCTATCATTTTTGTGGTTATTAATGATAGGTTACATAATATGTTGGAGTTTTTCATTCGTAGATTTTTGGTAATTCAAAGCTAGCACAACAAGTTAAATTATATCATATATGCTAGTACAAAACAGTTTTATATTTTGGAAATCAATGACAAATTATTGACAATGAACTTAATGCAAAATTACTATTGGAGCTGTTCTTTTTTCTTACAATTATTTGATGCTCTTAACGCTTCCTTAATTATGCACATTTTTACAAATATATGATATTATAAAAGATAAGTAATGGAATTAAAAACTTAATCCAAATTTTTATATTTTCTATCGACCTGTAATCCTGCAAAAAACATGGGACATCGATAGAAATAAAAATCAGCCAAAATCAAAGCATAATAACTTTAGCTGCCATAAATCAGATAATCATGATAAAATATGAATATAGTAAATATGCTATGTGCACGGGGTATATAGACTACCTATAAGGAATTGAAACGCGCTAATGATATTCGTATGTATTTGGCTGCATATGGTATATAGACTACCTATAAGGAATTGAAACTTCTTTCAGGCTGGTTTAAGCAGCCCTCCGGAGCCGGGTATATAGACTACCTATAAGGAATTGAAACACTGATTTAGGGCTGGTAGCTTCTATACCAAACCAGTATATAGACTACCTATAAGGAATTGAAACATAATTCAAAACAAGCTTTTCTCATAACTGGATCATGTATATAGACTACCTATAAGGAATTGAAACTTTTATTGAACTTCGGAAGCTTCCTCGCCAGCCAGTATATAGACTACCTATAAGGAATTGAAACTAATATCTCTTTCTACTGCCCCAGTTGCTTGCTTCAAAGTATATAGACTACCTATAAGGAATTGAAACTAATCTTTGCATGATATCTATAGTTTTCTGTGACGCGTATATAGACTACCTATAAGGAATTGAAACTATTTAGGAAGATATTTGTCATCTGGTGAAAAAGGCGTATATAGACTACCTATAAGGAATTGAAACCTAATAATTCGTTTGAACAGTCCTGACATACATCTAGCGTATATAGACTACCTATAAGGAATTGAAACCATATTCAAAAGAGTATTTGCCGGATACAATCGAGGAGTATATAGACTACCTATAAGGAATTGAAACTGTAATTGGGGTGAATCAATTGGAAACAAAGCTTGGTATATAGACTACCTATAAGGAATTGAAACTCCTTCTTGATATCAATAAGTTTCTGATTGAGGATATCGTATATAGACTACCTATAAGGAATTGAAACCATATTCAAAAGAGTATTTGCCGGATACAATCGAGGAGTATATAGACTACCTATAAGGAATTGAAACGATGAAGCGAAGGAAAATCCTTTTGAGTGTGAAGAATGTATATAGACTACCTATAAGGAATTGAAACGATACTTTTTAAGATGTATCTTAGCCTTGGGACTGAGTATATAGACTACCTATAAGGAATTGAAACCTGCTTGTTGTATTGCTTCGGATAAGTCCTTGCTAGCGTATATAGACTACCCATAAGTATTTAAAGCAAATATCAGACCAAAAAGGAAAAATAAGAAAGTCTTGATTTACGCTTAAAATTTCCCCTGTCTCACTTTCAATTATTTATTTTTATGATTTAGTTACTATGACGGATCCCTAATATAAATAAAATGTCAACATGCTTTTACTCTTCCTTTCTCTACAATAAATTTGAACCACTAACAATAAATTTTTTGTTGCTTTTTATGTTTATCTGTGATATTATAAATAACGTAGCGCCGGAGTGGCGGAATTGGCAGACGCACATGACTCAAAATCATGCGCCCTCAAAGCATGTCGGTTCGAGTCCGACCTCCGGCACCATTAATAAGCAAACACAACGGATTTATGTATAAAAAAAGACCGCTGACTCGGTCTTTTTTAGTTTATTTACATCACTTTAATGTTAAGGTCAATGTATATAAATATATATTCTTTATACTGCTCTAGCTTAATCAGGAATGGTGGATCAACTGTTTTTTAATATTAATCCTTATTATCAACCGTAATAAAATAGAGCAGCCTTTCGACTACCAATCTCATTCCGATAATCATTTATAATTTTATCCAAAATTTTATTGTATTATTGTTAACTTTCTTTTTAATAAAAGTATAATAATCAACAGTATAAAAGGCTTTACAATATGGTACACTGGAATGAAAGATACAGTCGAAATTGGGTATGCTTTTAATGGTAAGTTTTAAGGTAAAGGATATGCCACAGAAGCCTTAAGAGGTGTTGTGGAATATCTGTTCCATAATGTGAAAGTACATCGCATTCAGGCAAATATTGATGATAGAAATATTTCCTCTGCCAAACTTTGCAAAAGGAAAGGCATGCGTAAGGAAGCTCACTTTTTGAAAGACTATTGAAATAAAGGTGAGTGGACAAATAGCTTCGTTTATGGAATGTTGCTCAAAGACTTGTAAAATGTTCTTGGCAAAAATCCAACTTGTAGTGTAACTATTGCGCATAATTCATTATATTTATGACAAATTATACATAGAGTTATACACAAATTACATACAGGTTACATGTAAGCAAAGAGACACGCCTCTAATTATATGACTTGCCTCTTTTTTTGAAAAATATTTGAGTTTTTACACCCCAACATTTAATATAGGACCTTTACATTAATAAATCCTCTTCTTAACATTATACCGTTAGTATAATACACCTTTAAACTCGTATCAACGGTATTTCGTTAACTTCTTTTAAGATAAATTGCTAGACTTTGATTAATGTAATAACGTTTAAGAGGTGATAAAATGAATATATCTCAAGCCGTTATAAAACGCATCCTAGAATTGTGCAAAGAGCGCAATCTGACAATCAACGCTCTAAGTAACATTTCAGGCATCACCCAATCAACCGTAAATGATATTGTAAACGGTAAGACGTATAACACAGGAATTGCTACCATTAAAAAATTATGTGACGGACTCGGCATCAGCGTTCGTGAATTTTTTGACTGTGATTTGTTTTCAAATCTGGAACAGGGGATAAAATAGGCTGCATATTTGACAGAATGCCAATTAATATATGTTGCTCGATTCAGGAAATGCAAAAACTAACAGACAATTACATAGTTAACGTTGGAGTAATATAACTCCTAAATAAAAAGAAAGGGTAGTATTCATAGAGAATAATAACCCTTATCATCGGCATATAAACTATTTTATGTGTTTATGATGTTCTATTTATCCAATGCCATATTGGCCACATGCTCTCTCAAAGCTTTTAAAATTTCTTCAAATTGGAAATTTTGTCCAGGACAAAACGATTTCCTTATTGGATCTATCTGGTAGTGGCCTACGATATGTTCTCTATCCAAAGGTATATCAACCCCGTATATCCTTTTTACTTCATCTACAATGTATTTATGCAGCCATATAGTAGCTTCTAATTGAATATCCGTTAATTTTCCTTGACCTTGGTTTGAAAAGCCTTCATGCTCTATTGATATGGTATAATAGTTTGCATTAGTCTTCCTTGCTTTAACCTGTTCAAGGGTTGATATACTATAATGGTTGCTATTTTTGATATCAGTAGAAGTACCATTACACCATGCACTATCTGTAAGTTCCACTAACTGCATGACCCTTCCGTCTTTTGCCACAACAAAATGGGAAGATACCTGAGACTCAGGATTGCATAACCAACTTACAGAACTTTCAAAGTCACCTTCTGTAATATGACTTACTATCATATCAGGCTTCCAGCCATTCCTGCCATTATACTTGTTTGGAGACATTCTTCTCTCTATTTTAAATTTTTCATCCATAGTCTTCATTCGCCCCACTTTTAACCTTTTAAAATTCTCCTTCATCAGTTTTGTAAGTTTTCTTTCACTTTACTAAACACTAATAAGTCATACAAATCCTTAGTTTTGATGCGCAATATCATAGAAATATCCCTCTATTCGTTATTGAATAAATAGGCATTTCATAAATTGATAAGTTATATACTATATTATACATAAATAGTATAATTGTTATAATTACCTTACTAATTATCCAATTTCCTTGGAATTTCATAGGAACAAGGCAAATCACACATGCATTTTCCGCATGTATCTCCTAAACCGATGGGGTATTTCGGAACTATCTTGTCATAAATTTGCTCATTGCACTTTTTTCTATCATAAAGCACTTTGCCATTTTGAATCACAAAGGCATTATTTACACATTTTTCTATGCATTTTTTACATGTACCGTTATACTTATATAGGCAATACTCCTCATCTGTTCTTATTGTAGGTGTTAACTCAATATCCGTTATAACACTGCCAACCCTGCCGCAACATCCGCTTTTTGTAATTAACATGTTGTTGATTCCGAATTTTCCGATGCCTGAAATATATGCAACGCTTCTATGTGACCAATCGCTGATTAATTTTTCCTTATCATAATTGTATGTTGCCGGAAGTAATGATGCATTGTATCCTCTTGCAGTTAATTTATCATATAAAAACTTATTTAGGTCACTAATCAAATTATTTGTTTCTATATACGAGTAGTCCCATTCCCTTGAACTTTCTTCACCAAACACATTGCTTTCAACAATATTTTTAGAAAAAGGCAAAAAGAAAGTAATAACCGACTTAGCATTTGGAATAATGTCTGAAGGTATGGCATGATTAGGCGAAATTATCTCTTTTAACTTATAGAATAATATATCATTAGCATCAGCAAATCCAATGACAGGATCTCTCCAATCAGTTTCAGTATGCTTCAAATCTTTATAATTTTTAACATATTCATTTATTAAGTCTATAATCTCTTTATTCATGTTAACACCCTCTTTGTTAATATCTTTTTCAAGCTCATATTAGCATTTTGTTAATGAAACTGTAAACATCTTTTCTCTGTTTAGCCATATATTTCAGCAGATCATTATAATGATTCAAGCTCTTATTCTACTTTTTACTTAGTAATTTTCATTTTTTGCATTTTCACCTTTTAATTAATTTTTGACTATATATGCTATAACAAGACATACTATTTTCAAGGAGGATGATGAAATGGATAGTATTACTTATTTATTGTCAGCTTTTATAGCCATATTCTCAACCAGTAAAATAATTGAACTCTATTACAAGCATAAATCCTTAGCTATTGAAAAGGAAAAGCTGAGAATTGATAAATTAAAAGCTCATGCTCGTGCATTGAACATTATCGAAAAAGAAGAATTCTTAAAATTCAAAGGCAAAAAAATAGAAGATAAAGATGCTTTTGAAGTGTATTGCAGCAGGTTGTTATCTGCCATGGGTTTCGAAAATATAGAATTTGCTCCATTCGTCGCAGATGGCGGCAAAGATGTTATAGCGACAAAAAAAGGAGAAAAATATTATATTGAATGCAAGCTTTGGGACTGGGAATTAGAAAACCATCATGTCGAAAGGCCAGAGATTCAAAAACTAGTAGGAGCCATGTATCGAGACGGCATAAAAAAAGGCAAGCTTATAACCTCTGCATATTTTTCTAATGAAGCCTTAGAATATGCGTCTGGTTTGCCTAAAGAAATTGAAATTGAACTAATCAATGGAGATGACTTTATGCTTATATTAAGGAATCTCAGAAAAGAATGGATACCGATAATGATAGATGAAAATTTAACTCCTGCTCTACAATAGAGTTTTTTACATACATCAAAATATTTTACATTGCCCGCAAAATAAATATTATGGGCAATGTAAAATATTTAAAAGAAGTAAGAGCACCTTCAAACTTATTTATCTTAAACAGCAAAACACATATAGTTCATATTAATCTGTTTGAAGTTGCTTTACTCCACATAACTTCGGAAGCCTCTCTCAGTGCTATTTACCTTCAATTTTGCCTATATTTTTTATCAATATGGATATAGTTCCATCTGGATTATTGATAAACTCCAATTTTTCTCTATCTTCGTATTGTTCAAGAGGTATGTTTATTTCAATGCCTGTATCAGTCTTGATAATCTGGCGTTCAAGCTTTTTAAAGCTGTTTCTGTTTTGCAACTGGATTTCTCTTTTATCTATCCCTTTTTTCATTATCCTTTCTTTGAACTCATTTTTAGCATCCAAATTATTTTCAAAAACTTCATCAATGACTTTTACTACATCTACAGTCCCATCTGCTTCACAATTATCATAGAGAGTTTTCTTAAATCTCATTTTTTTCTCTACATCATCGTTATAATGCTTCTTATTTATCTGTTCTGCCGTCTTGGTTACAATGTCCAGCTTTGCCTTTGGAGACAGCTCTGGCTGACATTCAAGAAAATACTGAGACAAATAATATTCCTTCTTGTCATTTATCAGATATTTTTTCTCAATGAGTTTGACAGAAAAGTCGTCCAGCTTGATTATTATAACCTCATCTAAAGTTTGGGATTCGGATGGAAGGATGGTATGATTCTTTATTATGGTATTTTTCACGCCTTCCTCTGTATTTTCAACATAATGTATAAAACAACTCTTATAATTCATCTTCAGCATTGAAAAATATGATTCTCCTTCACAGTTAAATGTTGCAAACACAACATCTCCAGATGGAATATCAACATTTTGCTTCATAAATTGGAATAACTTTGTGGATAAATTTTGTGTTACAGCAACAAAGTCATTATCCTCCACATACATCTTAAGCTGATTGAGACAATAATTTTCTTCTCCTTCCAATATGGTGTTTTTGCAGTTATCGCTGGTCATGGTCTTATATATATGGTTTTTAATAAAATCCCTGATTTCTCCGTTGAGTCCCAGCAAAGTATTAGATAAAATCGGAATATCCATGTTTGTATCTAAAATATGTATTATGGCATTTGTAACTCTTATGCTATTTTCATCCATTGAGTTTACCCCTTATCTTTATAAATATTTTTATTACTTTTATCATGCAACCTCAATAATAAATTCATATATTATATTCTAAACCTTGGTTTGATAATGTCAACTTAAACTTTCTGGCACTTGTCCCTCAGCATTATCAAATTCTATTCAATTTATTGCTAATGATATGAGCAACTACCTATATAATGATAAATTAAAGCCTGCATCCTTTCAGGCTCTTATCTGAAAGTTGGGGACCAACTCACATGAGTATATCCATGTTTCTATTCTGTCGAAGGCTTCTTATAACTTTTCAACATCTATAATCATGCCTGCTGTTTTTGTCCTTGAAATAAAGGCATCTCAAGTTCGGCGACATTTCATTCTTCCTGTAGTTTAACTCCTTCAATGGTTCATAGATAGCCTTCTTCCACAATGATAGCTTGTTGTGATCTGCACCTTTTAACCCATCAGATTGTCACTTATCAGTCTAAAAAACATGCATTACTATTCATATAATAGGTGTAGGATTTCATCCACCTTCTTATGGTCAATATAACATTAATACAATATATATGAAACATAATGTTCATCATCTATCTTTCTCAATGAATATTCAACTTCATTGCATCTTGGTTTTGCATATTTGCAACGAGATGCAAACCTTGACCTATGAAGCACAAGGAAGAAATAATCAGAATAACAGATCCCATTGCAAAGGTAGTTGTGCAATTATTAGACCTATGGCATTAGTGATGATGTGCTTGAATATTATCCTGGTATCGCTGGTGCTGCAAGCCTTTGTAACTTCAATAAATTACTGGCCTTTTACCGGATATAGGAGTTGCTCCACCAAAATATTATTATGAGCTTGTAATAATATAGAAAATACAGTTTGACAGGAGTTATTTCAATGAGCTATCCGTTTCATGCTCAATAATCAAAATCCAATGATAAAATAAGGTCTGCACCGAATCAGATTCTTATCTGAAGGATGCAGACCATTACTTTTTTAGCCTATATGATGTCAACTTTTAATATGTGCCTTATGCAGGATTCTTTCCATTCACCATATTCATCAACCTTTGGCTTGCAGGATATATTGATTCAGGATGGGTGAATATATAGAATTTATTATCTTCTAGTGCAGTAAATACTGTCATACCAACAGAATCAATTGGTATTCCTCCCAGCACTGAGCGTTTGCTGCGTATAAATCCTGCTTTGAACTCCTGACTCTGATAGTATGGATCATCCATAGAGGCATATCTCTCAGGACGATATTTATCACTTTCATATATCTTTGTCTGAATAAAGGCAGGACATAATGCGTGAATTTGAATATTATTTATCCCCCTTGCTTTTAATCCGAGATAAGTGCTTTCTGCCAACGCTACATCTGCGGCTTTTGTACTGTGATACATAACTGCATTAGGAGATACCATAATACCTGCCGTAGAAGCTACATTTATGACAGCCGCTTCTGTTCCCTGTTCAATCATCTTTGGTATAAATATCCGCATACCATATGCATGACTTAACAGATTAACTTCAGTTATCCAGTTGATATCCTGAACAGGAATCTCCCATATTGGTCCAGAGACTGCCACACCTGCATTGTTAACCAGAATATCAACTTGTCCATAAGTTCTCATGGTCAAATCATAAAGTGCTTGTACATTCTTTAGTTGAGATATATCAGCGCACTGAGACACCACTTCTCCTCCCATGGCCCTAATATCCTCTAAAGTTTTTTCCAAACCGTTCGCATCAATGTCGTTAATTACTACCTTCATCCCATGAAGTACAGCTTCTTTTGCAATAGCTTCACCTATACCGCTTCCCGCTCCGGTAACAACAATAACTTTGTCTTTGAAATCCTTCACCGCTATTCCCTCCTTTAAAATACGAATGCCTTATCGTTTGCTTCTTTAATGGCATCACCTATCAAACCTGGCTTGCAGGCATCTCCTACAGACGTAACCTTATCGAAGGCCTCTTCAAATTCATCTACGATTTCTTTTCTGGCCTTTACTCCAATGGCTAATACAACAGTATCTGCTTTTCTGCTTGTCTCAAAAGCAGTAGTTGTTACTCTCATAACTATTTCTTCTTCTTTTATAGAATCCAAACTGTGACCGGTAACAATTTCAACGCCTGCTTCATTAAGTCTCTTTAACAATAAAGCACGGACACTTGGATAAAGGGATGCACCTACTTCATTCATCATTTCTATTACAGCGACTTTATTATCTTTGGCCAATACTTCTGCCGTCTCCAGCCCTGTTACACCGCCCCCTATTATTGCTATGTTCCTATCTTTTAATACAATTTTTCCTGATAATACGTCCTCGGCAGTATGAACATTAGGTCTGTCCATGCCTGGCAGATTCGGAATTATTGGTTTCCCTCCTACTGCTAAAATTACTCCATAGGGATTCAACTTCTTTATTGTCTCAACAGTGGCTTCTGTTTTCAAGCGAACTTCCACATCAAGGGCTTTTAGTTGTGCTGCCATAGTTTCTATAAGTTCAGTTATTAGTTTCTTATATGGTGGTTTGTCAGCAATATTTAAAGTTCCACCTAAAGATGCTTCCTTCTCAAATAGTACGACTTTATAGCCCCTCTTTGCCAATACATAGGCTGCTTGCATTCCTCCGGGACCTCCGCCTATAACAGCTACAGCTCGCCCATTGCCATTCCTTATCAGCTTGTCATCCCCCAAGAATTCTTCCCTGCCGATTAACGGATTTACAGTGCATTCAATTGGACGACCGGCATTTGCAATCTTAAAGCAGTTCATACAACCGATACACTTGCGCAGTTGGTCTTCTTTCCCATATTTCGCTTTATTTCCCCATTCAGGATCGGCTAAATGACCACGACCTATTCCCACAAAATCGCATACTCTTTCTTCTAAAAGCGCTTCAGCTACTTCTGGATGCTTTATATTATTGACCGCAATCACAGGTATTTTTACGTTTGCTTTTATGGTCTTTGCCAAATCCTTTTTCCAACCCTCAGGCATGCAAGCAGGTTCTATAATTGTATAGCCTGATTCATAAGTACCACAACTTACATTTATAGCATCTATGCCTATGCTCTCCAGATATCTGGCTATTTTAACAGTATCCTTCAGAGTTAAGCCTCCTTCTATAAATTCATCTGCGCTTATACGAACTGATATGGGAAATTTAGGGCCGCAAGCAAAACGAATACCCTGTATAATTTCTGTAACAAAACGCATCCTGTTGAAAAAGTCTCCTCCATATTTATCAGTACGCTTATTTGTGTAAGGACTGATAAATTGATTCACAAGATAGCCATGTGCCGCATGAATTTCTACTCCATCTATACCGGCAGTTTTTGCTATAACTGCACCTTTCACAAATTTTTTCACCATTGCTTCACATTCAGCCGTAGTCAATTCACGAGGCACTTCTCCTATAACTTTGCAGGCTATAGGACTTGGTGCTACAATTTGCTTGCCGTCAAGCAATCGCCCATAAGTCTCTCTGCCCGGATGATGAAGCTGTACAAATACTTTGGCATCATGGCGATGAATTGCATCTGCCAATCTTACCAACCTTTGGATGTGTCTTCCGCTGGTCACACTAAGCTGATTGCTCATACCAACACCGGTTTCATCATCAATGCGAGTAATTTCTGTTATGATTAAACCGCATCCACCTTTTGCCCTCTCCTCATAATACCTGATGATCTCATCCGAGGCTTCTCCAGTTGATGATGCAAAGCCTGTACCCATGGCAGGCATTACAATTCTGTTTTTCAACTGAAGATTGCCTATCTGCCCTTTTGAAAACAGCTTTTCGTACTTCATAAAACACACCTTCCTCTAAAATTAGATTAATGTTTAATGCGTCATATTGTTGAGTTTTAGCATATTGCTTGCTTACATTTTAACAATCTTATAAGGATGTAAATAGGGTGATGTTGAACGAAAAAGCTTGCAGTCTTTGTGCACATTGCATAAAATGTAGCTGAGGTGGTAATATGAAATACTCAGATATGATAGATTTGATAAAAAATAAGTATACCTTAAATTGCATTAACATTAAACAGAAATCAGAATTTGTTGACATAGCTTTATTGGATAATGATACATACTCATATAAAGACGATACTTTATATATTGGTCATTTGGCACAACTAAACAGGGAAATTAATCCTCCTCTTTCACTTTTATATTTTGATGATGGCTCCTCAGACTATGTTAAATCTTTATTTAATTCTGCCAAAATAGAAAAATATGATTTTGCTTCAGTTTTCAACTTTATCAAGCAAGAATTGATAAAATCATTAAAAGCAGAGCATACTTATTCGAAGATGCTTAAAATGATTTTAGACGGAAAAAGTCTTTCAAGTATTTTGTGCGAAACATCAAAGGCTTGTGGCAATCCAATTGCTGTTCTCGATATAAGCGGTAAAATTCTCGCCTATTCTACCCCTTTTGATGTTCCGGACCCTCTTTGGATACAAAGCATAGAAAGAGGTTATTGTCCTTTCGAGTTTATGGAACATATAAAAGAATTAAGATTAAAAAAAACATCCCCTAAGACCTCAGAGGCTTTTATAAGCATATGCTCTCAAAACCAGATGGTTTATCTATGCAGCAAGATTCTTTCCCAAGATTGCTTATTAGGATATGTATTTATGTTTCAATGTCATTCACCAATCGATTCTCAAAGTAAAGAACTGCTTCCATTGATAAGCAAAGCTGCCGGTGAAATGATTCTTCGCAACCATGATAATATATGTCTCCGCTCTTATCTTTATGAAAGCATTCTTTCAGATATGCTGAAAGGAATTGAACCAGAGCATGCAAATGCACGAATCCAAGCCAGCGATCTTTCATTTCCTGAGAGAATGAAGGTTCTTGTCGTCAGACCTTCATATTACCACGGTCATAATTACGTAAAAGGAGAATTGATGAATAAGCTACAAAACATTTTCCCCAAAGCCCCTTCCATATATTATCAGAAAGAAATGATCCTAATAGTCCCTTTAGATGAGGATGATAAAATAAACTACTCAGCTATGAAAGAATTAAAATTGTTATGCGAAAACGACCATCTCCAAGTGGGAATAAGCAATGCTTTTACACAACCAAGCTTATTTGCCAATTATTACAATCAAGCTGATGAAGCTATACGTTTTGCACAACTTCTGGGAAGCGAAAATAATATACACCATTATACAGAATATAGTTTTTATTCCATGCTCAGCACAATTCCCCTTGAGTTTAGATTAGGCAGGTTTTGCCATCCTGCGTTGGCTATGCTTCGCAGATATGACCATGAAAAGGGGACAGAACTTTATAATACACTTAAAGTACTGACAGAAACAGGTTTTAATATGAAGAAAACAGCTGACACACTATATCTCCATAGGAACACCCTAAACTATAGAAAACAGAAAATAGAAGATATATGCGGTATAGATTTTGATGACTCCAATTTGCTCTTTCAATTGATGTATTCTTTCAAGATTGATCACTATCTTGAAAAGCAATTGTAACACTTAGAGCGTTTTAAAAATGTTCTTCAAACAATCATTTTTTTGATTTTACTTATAATTCTACATAGATATTAAATTAACTTGTTGTGCTAGCTTTGAATTACCAAAAATCTACGAATGAAAAACTCCAACATATTATGTAACCTATCATTAATAACCACAAAAATGATAGGGGGTCACATATATGCTGG
>Ga0134090_1001826_pt1 | contig 12590 bp, 13 predicted proteins | sample 1_4taG_FD_94453 | JGI IMG/M metagenome (GOLD analysis project Ga0134090, IMG submission 94453) | Switchgrass degrading microbial communities from high solid loading bioreactors in New Hampshire, USA - 1_4_20_6_A1 metaG | ecosystem: Engineered > Bioreactor > Semi-continuous > Anaerobic >...
AGACAATGCCGAGAACAGGTTAGCCGAACCGCTGAGTACTCCTGAAGCAGCCGCTATCAGTTTCTCCGGGATAATACCTTGCAGTATTGACCAGACTGCCGGGAAAACAAATTCATTTATGCCCACCGCCAGAACGATGCAGATACCTGCACCACTTGCGGAAGGTATGGCCGAAATGCCAAAGGTTGCCAGGGCGACACCTAATAGAGCCACCAATCCCACCATACTCTTCTGCTGTATGCGATCCACCAGCCTGCCGCTGGTAAAGACCCCAATCATGGCCGCTATGTAGGCAATGGTTACATAACCGGTCATGCCTGACATATCAAAGCTGCGAGCTTGTACCAGGTACTGGGGCATCCAGGTGAGCAGACCCCACCAACCGCAGGTAAAAGCCGTGTATATTATGCACAACAGCCAGAACGAGGAGTTCTTCCACACCTGGTTCATTCCTTCGGCTGGCTGGCTGTTATCTTCCGCAGCCGTCAAGCTGGGCTGATTCGCTTTTATATAGGCCACTTCCCCGGCAGATATAAGGGAATTCTCCTCCGGATGGTCAGTAATCCAGGATAACAGGAAAGGTATAGTACAGACCAGCCCTATAACAGCGGGAATAAAGAAACTGTATTCCCATCCGAAGGCAGGAATGATCCACCCAAACAGGGGTATAGCCAGGGCCGGGGCGATAGACCCGCCCATCCCATATATGGCATTGGCTGTGCCCCGCTCCTGAGGCGGGAACCAGTTCCTCACCAGAACGCTTAGATTAGGATATTGGATGCCATGGGTAATACCTAAAAGTATGCGCACAGCAATGATAGCTGCAAAGGAGGCTGCCCATCCGCCTAACATCAATATCAATGAACTGGCTGCCATTCCCAGAATTAACGACCGTCTGGGGCCCAGGCGGCTCATGAGGGGAACCAGCAATATATTGGCAAGGGAATATGCCAGCAAAAATACGGTCATCAGCAGGCCCTGCCGGGCGGGCTGTCCCACCAAATTCACTTGCTCCAGAAATCTGGTGTCCACCAGCAGCATACTTACATTACAGCGCTGTAGGTAGGTAAACATAAAGGTTAGAGCGACAATTGCAATAAAGTGATACCGATAGTTTCCTCTCCCCTGGCCGATCATAACAGCACCTCTATTTAAAAGTCGTTCTTTACATTATAGTCCTCCTGGCTACATAATTCATTAAAAAGTTACAAAAGTCGCAATCGGTCCTCTTTCTGGACTTTTGGCGAAGGGCGCACCAGGATAAAACAGCCCAGCCTTAAGCGCAGCATCATTTCCTGTTAGAACTCACAGGATCTAACTGTCCGAGGGAAGGGAATCACATCCCGGATATTGCTGACCCCGGTTAAATACATGATCATTCTTTCAAAGCCCAGACCGAATCCAGCGTGCTTGACCCCGCCGTACTTGCGCAGTTCCAGATACCACCACAGATCTTCCTGAGACATCTGCAGTTCCTTGATGCGGGCTTCCAAACGCTCCAGTCTTTCTTCGCGCTGGCTGCCGCCAATCAATTCACCTACGCCGGGAACCAGCAAATCCATTGCCGCTACGGTCTTACCGTCATCATTCTGCCGCATATAAAAGGCTTTGATATCCCGCGGGTAATCAGTAACAAAAACCGGCTTGTTAAAAATCTTCTCGGTTAAATAACGTTCATGCTCAGTCTGCAGGTCATTGCCCCACAAGGGCGGGTATTCAAAGGCTTCACCGGACTCCTGCAGCAGCCTGACCGCTTCACTGTAAGTGACCTGAGCAAATTCCTGGCTGACAATGGCCTGGAGCCTCTCCAGCAGTCCCTGGTCAACAAACTGGTTGCAGAACTGCATCTCCTCCGGGGCATGTTCCAGAACATAATTAATAATAATGTTTGACCATGGCTTCGGCCAGGCGCATATCATCCTGCAGATCGGCGAAAGCCATCTCCGGTTCAATCATCCAGAACTCCGCGGCATGGCGGGCTGTGTTGGAATTCTCCGCCCGGAAGGTTGGTCCAAAGGTGTAGACATCTCGAAAAGCCAGGGCAAAAGCCTCGGCTTCCAGTTGGCCGCTTACCGTTAAATTGGCCCGGCGCCCAAAGAAGTCCTGCCCGAAATCCACCTGGCCCTGCTCATCCAGGGGCGGGTGCAGGGGATCCAGGGTAGTAACCCGGAACATTTCTCCTGCCCCTTCCGCATCACTGGCGGTAATAATGGGGGTATGCACATAAACGAAACCCCGTTCCTGAAAAAACTGGTGGACAGCATAGGCGGCCAGGGAGCGGATCCGGAAAACTGCCGCAAACAGATTGGTGCGGGGGCGCAAATGAGCTACTTCCCGGAGGAATTCTCGCGTATGCCGTTTGGGCTGGATAGGGTAATCTTCCGGAGCATCTCCTTGCAGAATTACCTCCCGGGCCTGGATCTCAAAAGGCTGTTTGGCCTGGGGGGTGGCTACCACTACACCCCGCACAGTTATGGCAGATCCCACCCGGAACCGGGCTGCTGCGGCAAAATTGCTGAGGCTCTCCTTTTCATAGACCACCTGTACCGTATTAAAATGAGTGCCATCATTCAGGGCAATAAACCCAAAGGATTTCTGGTCCCGGTTGTTGCGTATCCAGCCGCTGACCTCCACCATTTGGTCCAAGTAACGGCTGGTATCCCTGAATAGCTGCCTGACTACTATCTTCTCCATATATATCCTCCTAGCAAAAATATGGATCATAACACTTTTCGGTTTAGATATCCGGACTCCTGCCTGTTGGTAGTGGTTATTATGCCAATTAAATATGACTGTCACTCATGAGATTAGAAGTCCTCTATAATTAAACTCTGCACCAGCAGCTGAACTCCGCCGTTTTTTGAGCCGGAGCGGACAGATTGTCCCCTTAGTCAACCCCACCGCCAGCATATCCAGATATATTTTCCTGTTTTGCATTATAATAGTGGTATATTAAGGTAAAAGGGTTTGCATCACCCGTAAAAGACTGTTCTGGCAGGCTTGCTTCGCAGGCTGTGCAGATCTACGGTAAGAACTTAAACGCAGGAAAGGATGTTGTTAATGAGCCTGATAAAGATTGATACCAGCAAATGCCAGAGAGATCGCATCTGTGCCCAGGAATGCCCGGGCAAGCTGATAGTCTTTCCCGAAAAGGACAGCTATCCCACGGCTATAGAAAATGCCGGGGAGTTCTGCATCGACTGCGGTCACTGCATAGCTGTCTGCCCTCATGATGCCCTGAGTCTCAAAGACACCGGCCCGGAAGAGCTGGAAGCTGTGAACCATGACCTGCTGCCCAGTCCCGCTCAGGTGCAACATTTTTTAAGGACGCGCCGCTCTATCCGTACTTTTAAAAAACAAGCAGTAAGCCGCCAGCAAATTGAAGAATTAATTGATATCGCCCGTTATGCCCCTACCGGCAGCAACAAGCAGCAGGTTCACTGGCTGGTAATCCAGGACCGGGAGCGGGTTCAGCATGTGGCCGGTCTGGTGGTGGACTGGATGCGCATGCTGCTGCAGCAAAGCCCGGACGAAGAAATGAACCGCCGCTACCACCGTCTGGTGGAAGCCTGGGACCAGGGAATAGACAGGATTCTGCGCGGGGCTCCTCATGTAGTAATTGCCCATTCTCCCTCGGATGTTTTCGGAGCTGCTGCTGACTGTATAATTAGTTTGACCTACCTGGAGCTGGCCGCTTATTCCATGGGGTTGGGAGCCTGCTGGGCCGGTTACCTGAACACCGCGGCCACTTATTACCCTCCCCTCCAAGAAGCCCTGGGACTGCCCGAAGGACATCTGCCTTATGGCGCCCTTATGCTGGGCTATCCGGTGTATAAGTATTATCGCATTCCTCAACGCCAGCCGGCCCGGATTATATGGCGCTAAATAAGAAGCACTTAACCCAGGCATATTATATATGCGACTAAAATATTTAAACCAGGAAAGGAGTTATCTTATGACTCATAGCGACGAACAAAAGAAGACTATTTTGGAGGACGCTCAGGTAATTGCCGTAGTCGGCCTGTCCGACAAACCGGATCGTCCCAGCAACCGCATCGCCAGGTACCTGCAGCAGCAGGGGTATAAAGTAATTCCGGTCAACCCTTCCCTCACGGAAGTCCTGGGAGAAAAATGCTACCCCGATCTTCAATCCATCCCCTTCGATGTGGATGTGGTAGATGTATTCCGGCGCAGTGAAGAAGTATACGATATCGTCAAAGCCGCCCAGGAGAAAAACATACCTGCGGTTTGGACCCAGATAGGAGTCCGCTGTAATGATGCCAGTCAGAAACTGGCCCAGGAGAACAACATGACCTTAATCGAAGACTGCTGCATCATGCAGGAACACCGTCGCCTGCTGAGCAACAGGTAATCCGGAAAATAAAAATCACCTCCTCACTGGCGAAGAGGTGATGAGGGTGTCAAAATAGTACATTAGCTGTTCTGGCGTTGGAGATTGCCATGCCCCTGCGGCTCGCAAGTATCACCTGAAGAACAGGCCACGATGAATGAAAATATCACTGTGGAGGTTAAGAAGAAAATTAGACCGACGAGCGACGTACGATGAACCGTTGCACCACACGGCAAAACTGAGGGCTGCAAAGCGGAGCGAGCAACAGGAGGTTGCGAGCAGCGAGGACTGAGTGCACGGATGCCGAATTCTGAGCGGTCCGCTTCGCACCGGAGTAAGCCGATGTGCTGCAGGTGAGGAGTCCCGGAGCGAGCCGGCTAATACTTCTGCATCGCCTTTTCACAGCAATGACACATAAGATGGCCTGCTGGTCTTTCATCGCCCTAAAGGACTACTGATGCTCCCTTCGGTCGCTGCTGATGCAGCCAGCTTACTCCAGCATCATTTTCTCCAATTCCAGGGGCTGAAGATGCCGGCCGTCTTTGTATGCCCGCATATTGCCCCCGGATATCTCATCGATCAATACAATCTGTTTTTCCGGGCCGACCCGGCCAAACTCAAACTTTATGTCATACAGTTCGATACCCTTTTTCGCCAGTTCATCCTTGATAATGACGGTGATCTTTTGGGTTAAATCCTTCAGGACGGCATACTCTTCATGGGAAAGTATGCCCAGCATGGCCAGAGCATCCTCGGTTATAGGCGGGTCCTGGCGGGCATCATCTTTCAGGGTTACTTCTACGAAGTAATCCAGAGGCTGTCCCTCCTGCACATAATCCCCATAACGGCGCAGGAAGCTGCCTACTGCCCGCAGGCGGCAGATGATCTCCAATCCTTTGCCGAAAAGAGCGGCCGGCTTAACAGTCATGGTGGCCTGCTCAATATCCGCATCTATATAATGAGTAGGAATACCTTTTTGATGCAAGACCTCAAAAAAATACTGGGTTAGCCGCAGACCTGCCCGCCCGGCGCCCTCTATGGTTAATCCTACCGAGTTGGAACCTGGATCAAAGACCCCATTTTCACCGGTGGCATCGTCTTTGAACTTGAGCAGCAAATTGCCGTCTTCCAGTCTGTACACGTCTTTGGTCTTACCAGTATAAACAAGCTCCATAGTTATTCATTCCCTTCCTGATGTACTGCCACGATTATACTATAGATACCGCACTGCATGTCCCTTTAGACGCAAAAATCATACCAATCTCCATGGGTTCTACCTTCTCTTCCCATGGTATTCCAAGTGTTACTAAAGTAGATTGTACAAATATACTAGTCACTAGCCGAATAGGACAGCTTTGTTCACTATTAGTCACTACTTCTGCTGGAAAAAACTACATGCCTGGTCAATGTGTCCCTGGAGCATATCCAAACATACAATAAAGCAACCCACTTAGTAACCAATTAAAGGAGGTTTTATAAATGTCCCGCTGGCATAATAGAGCACCGCACTGGGATGACTGTCCCTCCTGGGACGAAGGCCATCCTTGGGATGGCCACAGACGGCATCACTTTGACGACCACAGAAGACCACCTTGCGAAGAAGGAAAACCGCTTAGCTTAGTATCATCTGATCCTGGCACTGGTGCTGTGGTTCGCTCCGGCCCCATTACCATAACCCTTACCTTTGATGAAAACGTAGTCAATAATGGCGCATGGGCCCATAACCGCAATAAAATAAGAATGTGGGTCGGAACTTTCCGCATTCCTATTCGCGTTACCCACAACGGGAAAAAAGTCTTTGTAACACCCATTAACGGACTGCCGGCTAATTCCAAAATTACTTTAGCCGTAGGGCCGGACTTTATGTCCGCATCCGGGCACACCTTAGGCAAAACTGCAATCATAATCTTTTCTACTGCTAAATTTTCTTCCCCTGCCAGAGTCATCCGCCGCCGGCAGCTTACCTTCGCTGAAGAATAAAATGTGATAGTCAGGTCTTGGAGCAGTTTCCCAGAAAATGTTTCAAGGCCTGACCTCTTTTAATGGATTATACGGTAGACTTTATGCCCGCAGCCATGGTCAGCAGAACCTGGTTGCGGTCTTCCATGCACAGAGCCTGTTCCATGCCCCCTGCATCAATATTCATGTTGACAGCTTCCTTGGTCAGTCTCAAAACCATAGGATTACGGCTGGCTATTTTGCGAGCCATGGCCAGTCCGGTATCGTATAATGCCTCTCTATCCACAATGCGGGAAATCATGCCCAGATCAGCCGCTTCCTGAGCGGAGATAAACTCACCCAAGTACATTATCTCATAGGCCCGGCCTGCTCCAATCAGACGCGGCAGCAGGTAACTGCAGGCCATATCAGCCCCGCCCAGGCCAATGTTAATATAAGCAGCACAAAAACGGGCATCGGTGGAAATGATACGGATATCGGAAGCCAGGACAAAACTGAATCCCAGACCAGCTGCTGCGCCATGTACCAGAGCAATAATGGGCTGTGGTGCCCGGCGCATGGCCAGGTTCAACCGGCCCAGCCGGGCCTGAAACTTGTAAAAATCGGCGGCATTGGCCAGGGAACTGTTTTCCATGGTGTACCTCATATCCAATCCGGCGCAAAAACCCTTTTCCCCGGCTCCCCGCAGGATTATTACCCTGGTATCCATGTCATAGAGGCGGCTGCGCCAAAAATCCTCCAGTTCATCCAGCATTTCGCCGTTCACAGAGTTATAAGCCGCTGGACGGTTAAGGGTAAGCAAACCGATGCCGTCCTCAACTACCTCCCAGATAATCGTACGGTATTCTTCCATTTTTCCCCACTCCTTTAATTCATTTCCCCGCTCATTGATCCTTGTGTGGTGCGGACCTAAACTCCGCTGTTCAACTAAGACCCTCTTTTTATTCCCGTTGCTATCCTGCCGGCAACAGCACGTGGCTTACCCCTTCCTGCCGCTATCCCGCAAAGCCTGGGCCAATTCCTCCATTTCCCGGCGGCCCAGATCATCTCTGCCTGCCATGAGCTCAAGGTGGTGCTGCATTTCATGCAGGACGGTATCTAGAATCTCCTCTTTCCAAACCTCTTCCGGCTCATCTTTCAATAATTCCACAAAGGATCCATAGTAAAACATAATGAAGCAGCCCAGCTGTTCATCTTCTATGTATTCCCCTAATATCCAGAAATCACCTTCCTGCCGGCTCTCCTCCTGCAGGTTGAATCCTCCCGTCAGATTTTGACAGTAGCGGGGAGGAATACGTTCCACTGCTTCCTCCAGCCATTCGGCAAACTGGTCAAATGAAAATATCGCCATGGGCAACTTCCTTTTCCGGTATTTTTATCAGGATTTACCAAATCCGTTAATTACTATTATAGTACCAGCCGGACCATGTGGGCAGGCTGCAGAGCAGCAAAATCGTTATTCCCTGCATCCCGATCTGGGAGTTTTTCATTTACCGAGCCGGCACTACCGGTAACCATGGTTATCATCGCGGCAGGTACTCTCTCCACCAGGCCGAGCGGGGATAATCAGGATCACCAATGATAACCGGCTGTCCTATTCTCGGAGTGGTTACCTGCTGGTTATTTCTGGCCGCCGCACGAGTCGCCCGTTCGATAGGATCGGTCCAGCTGTGGGGAGCCAGGGTAAAGGCGGCCCAGTGAATGGGTAAAAGCACCCGGCCTCTTAAATCCATATGGGCCGCTACGGTTTGCTCCGGCATCATGTGAATCGCGGACCATAGTTCGTTGTACTGCCCGCACTCCATTAAAGTCAGGTCAAAGGGACCGTACTTGTCTCCTATCATCTTAAAATGGGGGCCGTAACCGCCATCCCCGCTGAAGAATATCCTGGCCTCCGGACCGATAATGGCCCAGGAACACCATAGGGTGGAATTGCGGTCGTTCAGGGTTCTCCCGGAAAAGTGGCGGGCTGGGGTACAGCAAAACCGGAGCGGACCGTATTCCACCTCATCCCACCAATCGCACTCCCTGATCTTTTCCCGGGGAATTCCCCACCTCTCCAGGTGACTGCCTACTCCCAGAGGTACGAAGAACTGCCCTACCCGGTTGCTCAGTTTCTTTATGGTCCCGTAATCCAGATGATCGTAATGGTCGTGGGATACCAGCACTGCATCCAGGAAGGGAAGATCCTTGGTATGGATAGGCAGCGTCCGGCTGAATCTATGACTGCCCAGGGGCGGCAATGGCGAAGCTATCCGTCCCAGCATGGGATCCAGCAGCAAAAGTTTACCAGCCATTTGCAGCAATAAAGTGGAATGGCCCAACCAGATAACCTGACTGCGCTGCCCGGTATGCAGGCAGGACTTGTCCAGCCGGTCAACTCTAAGGGGGTGTTTCGGCCGGTAGTGGGGATGCCTTTTAAGACGGCCGCTCAACAAGGCCCCAACTAGATTGCCGCCGCTTTGCTTCCGTGCCGGCTTAAGGTTGACAAACTTTCCCCGGCGGTAATTGGGCGAAGAGTAGGCTCTGGTTCTGCGCAAGTAGGTATTGGCTCCGAAGGCCGGCACACAGCACAGGATAATCATAACTGCTGCTGCCAGCGCCAGGATGACAATTATGCCCTTCAATGAATTAACCCCAATAGGTAAGTACTTTGCCTCTGGCCCCTATTCTACTACTGCCGCCCAAGAGGTACCAGCCTCTAGGAACAAGCCTACCGCCTAAGCTTGGACCTCTGCTGGAGCAATTCCCGGTATTCCTGATCCAGAGCCGCATACTCCGGACTGTCAGGCTTAAGCAGGCTCAATTCGCTTATTACCCGGGATATACGGGTCTCCAGAACCAGTCTCTCCTCATTGCTGGCCGCAGCCGGAGCGGCCTTTTTGCCCGCACCTTTTTTGCTTAGATAATAAGTCAGCTTGCCTTCCACCCTTTTTACCTGCCGTTCCTCAAAAACCAGCATATGGTCACAAACCCGGTCCAATAGATAGCGATCATGGGAAATAAGCAGGATGGTTCCCGGGTACTGGAGCAAGCTCTCCTCCAGGGCTTCCCGGCTGTACACATCCAGGTGGTTGGTAGGTTCATCAAGTACCAGCAGGTCATTCTCACCCCAGATGGCCAGCCCCATGGCTATCTTCATTCTCTCTCCCCGGCTGAGCTGGCTTAAGGCCACCTGGAAGCGATCATAGCTCAGTCCCAAAGCAATCAAAAGCTGCATAACCTGCTTTTGCTGATCCACAGGCCAGTCCCTGATGATCCTCAGGAAGTTCTCCTTTTCATCCCGGGGCAGTTCCTGGCTGACATAGGCCATGCGGGCCGAACTGCTGACAAACAGGTGCCCTTCCGTAAGCTCCTCCTGCCCCATTATGATGCGGAGCAAGGTAGTCTTGCCGCATCCATTGGGACCAAATATGCCTACCTTCTCCCCCCGGTTGATATAGAAAGAGCTGTTGGTGAAAAGGATATTATCCCCAAAGGCTTTGCTGATGCTGTCCGCTTCCAAAACCCGGCGGCTGCCCTGGGAAGCAAAATTAACCGAAAACTTTACCTTAGGATCACCAGCAGGCCGTTCCACCTGTTCCTGGCGCATTTTCTCCAACCGTTTAATCTGGGACTTGATGGCCTGATCCCGCTTCTTGGCTTTCTTGCGATAATATTCCTTGCCGCCCATCCTGCCGCCGCCCTTATCTCTTGACTCCCGGTGAGCTTGATCCGACCAGTTTCTTAACTGCTTGATGGCCTGATCGATCCGGCGCTGCTCCTTGAGCTGGGACTGGTACAGGTGCCATTGACTTTCTCTTTGCTGCTGTTTGGCCTGCCGGAAGGCTGAGTAGTTGCCGGGATAAATCGTAATAGTGCCGTTTTCTATCTCAGCTATCTGGGTAACCGTCTTGTCCAGGAAGAAGCGGTCGTGGGAAATAATCACCACCGCACCGGGATAGCGCTGCACCTCCTGTATCAAGAATTCCACTCCCTGGTAGTCCATGTGATTGGTGGGCTCATCCAGAATAGCCAGGTCCGGCTGGGCAGCCCAAACCGCCGCCAATGCCAGCTTGGTTTTTTCGCCCCCGCTGAGATAAGCCAGTTCTTCCTCCCGCAAATCGCCGCGGCCGCTGACGCCCAGATGACTGGTTACCCGCTGCAGTTCACCGCTGATATCCACTTCATTGATCATGATATCGCGAAAACTCCTGGCATCATTGGTCTGGCGCAGGTAACCCACTTTTATTCTCTGCCGGGAAGAAGTTATCGTGCCGGCATCAGCCGTGCTGCTGCCGGTCAAAATATCCGCCAGGGTGGACTTGCCTGCTCCGTTCCTGCCCACCAGACCAATCCGGTCTCCCCGGCAAATGTCTAAATCTATTCCCTTTAATACCTCTGTATCACCGAAGCTTTTCTTTATGTTGCGACAGCTGATAAGCATATCTTCCCTCCACAAAACAATTAAGGCTGCCAGAAACTCCTGTTTCCTGCAGCCTTATAGCTCAAAGATGTACCGGTGCCTTTCGCTCTGGGTTATTTTAATTTTGCAGCAACAAGTATTCTGGTCATAACAGGACCAGCAGATGTATCCCTGCCAACCTGTCCGTATTCACTTAAGCCAGAATACTCTTGCGCATGTCCTTTCCTCAGTCTTTCGTAAGAATTATGACCTTTCATGTCATCGCGAGGCACGAAGTGCCGTGGCGATCTCATGCAACATTCCTGCAGTCCTCGTTTGAGATTGCTTCGTCGCTATCCTCCCCGCAATGACTGCATGGATGTCCTTTTGGTCAACACAAGAGCTGTTTTCATAGCGATTGACAAGATTATCTTAGCATGAATAAAAGGCCCATACAAGCACCTCCTGGTGCGCTTCAGCCCATCCAGGAGTAACAAATCTCCAGCCTAAGTCTAGTAAAACTGGAAGCCCTGCTCGGTCAGCTTGTCTGTCCATATCATTTTCAGCACTTCCAGGTCCTCCCGGTAATCGGTTTTGGATTCATCCTTATCATATTCCAACTGCTCCAGAACTACTATTTGGAAGGCCTCTTCCCCCATTTCATTCCAGTCCTTCTGCAGCCGGCGGTTGAAATGGCTCCCGTTTTTTAATTGAAAGAGCACGCTGTTCTGCTTGCCTTTCAAATTAGGGGTGGCCTCCAGCCAGCAGCGCTGGCTGTCCTTATTGATAACCGCCAGTATGCCCATATCCGGCTTCATCTGCTTGTATTGTTCCTGCAGTTCCTTTTTCCTTTCACTGGACATTTTCATGCAGCCACTCTCCTGTAGTTAATATCCCAGTTCCTTCAACACCTGGGCCAAGGTTCTTAATCGTTCCCCAATCAATTCATCGTCCCGTGCCAGGCAATCCCGGAACAACTTCATGTCTTCATCGATCAAAGGGTTGTCAGTACATATCTCCACGGTCATAGCATCACCCTGCAACCCAATGCGGCTGATGGTGGTGTTGTCCGGGTCATACAGCTTTTCATAGCGGTAAGCTTCCATAAAGTGGCGCCGGGCCTCTACGATCAGCAGTGCCAGATCCAGAACTCTATGCAAGGGCAGTTCTTCTGACTGGCGCGACCACTTCTCGCCGGTATATCTCCACACCTTGGCAGAAATATCCAACCTGCCGCGATCATTCCACTGGGCCAGTCCTACCGATAGGCCTTTGGCATCAGAATTATAAGCCTGCCGGCCGTCCACATTCTCATAATTGTTAACCACAATAACCGGTTTGTGCTTTAGGGTGGTGGGAATCTGCATGGTTTACACCTCGGCTCATTATTTAGTAAATTACTAAATTACTGATTTACTAGTACAGTATATTTTAACTCATCCTATCTGTCAAATAAGTTTCCGGTTCGCTTACATTTTGTCCAATAAAAATCACCAAAAGGATAACGGTTAGCATACATAGTTAATGGAACCGATTATATTCTGTGCATCGGCACGCAAAATGTAAGAAAGCGGTGATATTTCATATGGCTGATAACCAATGGCTGTGGCGCAACCCTCTTCCCCAGGGAAATGCCCTGCGGGCAGTCACCTATGCAGACGGACGATTTGTGGCAGTAGGCCAATTTGGTACGATTATGACCTCTCCTGACGGCCGCAACTGGACTATACAAAACAGCGGCACCACCAATTATCTGTCCGGAATCGGCTACGGCAATGGCCTGTATGTGGCAGTAGGTATGGAAGGCATTCTTCTTACCTCCCCCAATGGCGTCACCTGGAATGCTCATGAATCAGACACCTCCGCCTGGCTGGATGATGTGACCTTTGGCAATGG
>Ga0134090_1001827_pt1 | contig 12586 bp, 9 predicted proteins | sample 1_4taG_FD_94453 | JGI IMG/M metagenome (GOLD analysis project Ga0134090, IMG submission 94453) | Switchgrass degrading microbial communities from high solid loading bioreactors in New Hampshire, USA - 1_4_20_6_A1 metaG | ecosystem: Engineered > Bioreactor > Semi-continuous > Anaerobic > Digestate...
TAAAGGATATAACCTAGCCTATACTTTCCCCGGCTATCTACCCCAGGCCTATCTTGCCCTTCCTGCCATGGATATTTTTGTTCTGCCTTCCGTCAGTGAAGGAATGGGCCTTGTCCTTTTAGAGGCCATGCAAGCCCATCTTCCTCTGGTGGCTACGGCAGTAGGGGGAATCCCTGAAGTAATTCGTCCCTCCCAGGACGGACTGTTAATCCCTCCACAACAGCCTCAGGAGCTGGCTCAGGCTTTAGAGAAACTTCTCCGGGGTCCTTCTTTGGCACAGGCTTTGGTTCACTCCGGCGCCAAGCGCTGGCAGGATTTTAGCCTTCAGGAAATGCTCAGACAGACGGAGAACTTCTACCGGGAGATTTTACAAGGTTAACCGGCGCTAAATTTTTACTCTGATGATTTAGGATTATCTATCATGCTTTAACTTTATGGTATAAAGGAGAAAAGTATGCTCCTCAAAAAGCTAAACAGTGTTCATAATATCTTGTTTAGCCCAAGAGGAGCATACTTATCTTTTAGCGTTTTTAACTTTTTTCTTGCGTAGTTTGGCTTGTTCTTTACCGTATTGGCGGACCTTTAGCACAAAGCGAGGAAGAGTCAGTTGCCGGCGCCAGCGGGAAGGCTGTTTGAGCAAGCGATACAACCATTCCAAATGAATCTGCTGGATCCATTTGGGGGCTCGCTTATTGACTCCTGCTAAAGCATCAAAGCTCCCTCCCACACCAATGCTCACAAGACTTAAATCTAGATGGGAGAACATCCAAAATTCCTGGCGGGGAGCTCCCAAGCCAATCAAAAGAAGATGAGGCTGGAATTCACGAATCTGCCGGAGCACTTCCGGCTCTTCCTCCCTGCTGAAATATCCATGGGCAGCTTGCCATTGAAAACCCGGATATTTCTCCGCCACCTTTTGAGCCGCCTTCTCGGCCACCCCCGGACGACTGCCCAGAAAAAATACCCGCCATTTTTTATCAGCGGCTATTGGAAAAAGGGCTTCCACCAAATCAATACCTGTAACACGCTCCGCTACAGGATTGCCCAGATGTTTGGCTGCCCAAACCACACCGATACCATCGGGAGTAACGATTTGAGCGGAATTAATCAGCTGCTTTAGGCGGACATCTCTTTGAGCTGCATAAATGAGCTCCGGATTAGCTGTCACCACCCGAATAGGCTGCTGTTCTTCTATGGCCTTTTGGATTTTCTGCACTGTCTCCGCCATGGACTCCCGATCTATTTTTACCCCAAGTATATCCGTTCTCACCAGGCACCCCCCAAATCCCCAAAGTAAAGAAGCCAAGGGCAAGCCGTTTCCAGTCTGCTCACTGGAATCAGCCCCTTCCCTCGGCTGAAACAATCTCAGGCATTAATATTAAAAGCCATGTTCCAAAATTCGTCCGGTTCCCAGAGCGACACAAGAAATAGGATCCTCGGCAAGGGTGACAGGCAAGCCGGTTTCGCGGGAAATCCTGGTATCAAAGCCGTAGACTAAAGAGCCTCCCCCTGTCATCACAATCCCTTTGCTGAGAATATCGGCAGATAATTCAGGCGGAGTCCGCTCCAACACTTCCTTAACTGCTCCCACAATGGCTTCCACACTTTCTTCCAGAGCTATGTAACATTCTTTGGAATTAACATTGATGGTTTTCGGAAGACCTGTGACCAAATCTCTTCCCCGCACATCAATTTCCGCATGGTCAGGACGACCTTCAGGAATCGCTGAACCTACGGCAATTTTAACCTCTTCCGCCGTCCGTTCCCCGATCATGAGATTATATTCTCGCCGGATATGGCGAATGATGGCTTCATCAAATTTATCGCCACCGACCCTTAGGCTGCGTTTGGTAACAATACCCTCCAGGGAAAGTACGGCCACATCGGTAGTACCCCCACCTATATCGACGATCATGTTACCTGTAGGTCCGGAAATATCCAGTCCTGCACCCAAAGCGGCTGCATAAGGTTCTTCAATAACTTTAACCTGCTTGGCCCCAACTTGATAGGCAGCCTGCTTGACAGCCCGCTCTTCTACATCGGTAACGCCGGAAGGAATACACACGACTAACCTGGTCTTGAAAAAAGGCCAGCGCCGTGCTCCTGCCTTCTCCAAAAAGTATTTAAGCATTAATTCCGTCGTTTGATAATCAGCAATGACTCCGTCCCGCATTGGGCGAACAGCGACAATATTTCCCGGGGTCCTTCCCAGCATCAAACGTGCTTCTTCGCCCACAGCAATAGGTTTATTCGTATTTTTATCTATAGCAACCACCGAAGGTTCATGAAGAACAATCCCTTTTCCCTTCGCAAATACCAAAACACTGGCTGTACCCAAATCAATCCCTAAGTCAATACCAAACATTCGTAGTGGTACCCCTTTCTTACTCTGATGCTTGTCCATCTTAAGTATATTAGTTAAAGCATTAGCTGACCAAAACCATAAATATCCTTAAAATTATACTTGAATAAAGGCAAAAGTACAATCTCCCCAAAGGGAGATTATACATAATATACCACATCTTCTTATTCGATGAAAATAGACTAAATCCTTTATCTTCTACGTTAAATAATAGATAAATAGAGAATTTATGCTAGGATACCCTATTTTGGCAAGAATTAAACCCACCCTTAGTTTTCCTGATACTTTCTCCGGGTAGCCTCGCCACCGCGAATATGCCGCTCAGCTTTATTGCTCTCTAAGATTTGTTTTACCTCCATGGCCAGCTTTTCGTTGATGAGCGGCAGTCTTTCTGTCACATCCTTGTGAACGGTGGACTTGGAAACTCCAAAAATATCTGCGGTCTGTCTTACTGTGGCGCTTGACTCTAAGATATAATTCCCGATATCCAATACCCTTTTACGGATGTACTCTTGCACCCTGAGCCCTCCTTTAGCACCGAAATTTTATACATTTATATGCACCGAAAATAAAAAAAGACATCCTCGAAGGCTGTCTTTTAGATGGTAAATGCTGTATGCTTATAACTCTGCTCCGGCACTAATTCTCGGAATATAAATGGCAAATAATTCCATACTGCATATAATGGAAACATAAAAGGAGGTGTTATTCCCATGTTTGGAAATCAAAATCTTTGTGTTGGGAATCCAGTATGTTGTCCCCCAGTCTACTGCGTCAGAGACTATTGCACCCCGCGGATAGTTCCTGTTATTCAACCTGTCGTAACTGTTAATCGTCGCCATATCGTCAACGTTCCTCAGTATTACACCCAACAAGTGACCCGAAATGTGGTTGTAGACCAAAACGTTTTTGCTCCCGGCTTCGGTAATGCCGGCTTTGGTGGTTCTCTCTTTTAATCTTTAAAAGACTTTAAACCTTTAAGCCTTTGCTTAAATATTTCCACCCAACTTTTATAATTTCTCGCTTACTTCTTTGCCCGCAAATCTTACCCCAAGATCATATTCGATAGATCACTTCTCCCAAAGGCGGAGAGAGGTGATCTTTTTTTGCTCAATGCCAGGCTTACTAGGCATAGCTAATAGGCATAGCCAAACTTCACAAAAAATCCAAAATTTATGTATGAGAGGCCTCCGATTACGAATACTAACCTTATAACATGCTAATTGCTTAAAAGGAGGTTCTCAAGTGGCACAGAAAATGAAAACGATGGATGCAAATCAAGCGGCAGCCGAAGCTTCCTATGCTTTGACTGAAGTTGCTACCATCTTCCCAATTACTCCATCCTCACCTATGGCTGAAGCCGTGGACGAATGGTCAGCCCATAACAAGAAAAATATTTTTGGGCAGCCGGTTAAAGTTGTGGAAATGGAATCCGAAGCCGGGGCAGCGGCAGCTGTCCATGGTTCCTTGCAAGCCGGAGCTCTCACCACCACATATACTGCTTCCCAGGGTCTTTTACTCATGGTTCCCGAAATGTACAAAATGGCCGGTAATCTGGTGCCTGCTGTATTCCACGTTAGTGCGCGGGCCCTGACCACCCATGCTCTGTCCATTTTCGGGGATCACTCAGATATTAATGCCTGCCGCCAAACAGGTTTCGTCATGCTTTGCTCCAACAATGTCCAAGAAGCTATGGATTTAGGCTACATAGCTCATCTCTCAGCAATCAAATCCCGGGTGCCCCATCTCCACTTCTTTGATGGTTTCCGAACTTCCCATGAAATCCAAAAAATTGAGGTTACCCCTTATGAAGAAATTGCCAAACTGGTGGATTATGAAAAGCTGCAGCAGTTCCGGGACAATGCCTTAAATCCTAATCATCCGGTCCTCAGAGGCACAGCTCAAAATCCGGATATTTATTTCCAAGGGCGGGAGGTTTCCAATCCTTTCTATGCCGCCGTACCCGATATAATCGAGGACTATTTTAAAGAGTTTAAGAAAATAACCGGTCGGGAATATCACCCCTTCCAATACTACGGGGATCCTGAGGCCGAACACATTATTGTAGCCATGGGCTCTGTCTGCAATACCATCGAAGAGACCATTGACTATCTGGCACAGCGGGGAGAAAAACTGGGACTGATTAAAGTCCATCTCTATCGTCCTTTCTGCACCAAATATTTCTTCTCTGTCCTGCCGAAAACCGTGAAGAAAATCGCTGTTTTAGACAGGACAAAAGAACCCGGCTCCACCGGTGAGCCTTTGTACCTGGATATTGTCCAAGCATTCAATCACGAGGAAAACCGCCCCGTTATTGTGGGAGGCCGCTACGGACTTGGCTCCAAAGACACCACTCCCTCCCAAATCCTGGCTGTTTTTAAGAACCTTAAGCAGGATAAACCCAAAGACCGCTTTACCATTGGAATCATCGATGATGTGAGCCATACCTCCTTGCCGGAAGAAGAGATTATCGACACTACCCCTGAAGGCACAATCCGCTGCAAGTTCTGGGGCTTAGGCTCTGATGGCACTGTGGGAGCCAATAAGAGCGCCATTAAAATCATCGGTGACAATACAGATCTATATGTACAAGGCTATTTTGAATATGACAGTAAAAAGTCCGGAGGAACCACCATCTCCCACCTGCGCTTTGGCAAGCAGCCCATTAAATCATCCTATTTGGTTTTAGATGCGGATTATGTGGCTTGCCATAATAAATCCTTTATCTACAACTATGACATCCTCAAAGGGTTGAAAAAAGGCGGCACTTTCGTTCTGAACTGCCCCTGGAAGCCTGAAGAGTTGGAAGACCATTTGCCCGCTTATCTGAAACGCTATATCGCTAAAAACGATATTCGCTTCTATTTGATTGATGCTATCTCCATTGCCGGGGAAATCGGCCTGGGCGGACGAATAAATATGGTCATGCAAGCGGCTTTCTTTAAACTGGCCAATGTCATCCCATTGGAGGATGCAGTCCGGTATCTTAAAGATTCCATTCATAAGGTTTACGGCAAGAAAGGCGCCAAGGTCGTGGAAATGAATGAAAAAGCCGTAGACAAAGGGATTGAGTCGCTGATTAAAGTGGAAGTACCCGCCCATTGGGCTGATGTCCCCGATGAAAATATGCCCATTAAAGAGGAGCCTCCTTTCATCAAAGAGATTCAGCGCAAGATGGCTCGCAACGAAGGCAATGAATTGCCCACCAGTGCTTTTGTGGGCATGGAAGACGGCACCTTCCCCTTAGGTACTACCAAATACGAAAAACGGGGAATTGCAGTCTATGTACCGGAATGGCAGATCGATAAATGCATTCAGTGTAACCAATGCGCCTATGTCTGCCCCCATGCAACCATTCGTCCTTTCCTCTTAAACGAGGAAGAGTTGGCCAAAGCTCCCGATACCTTCAAAACCAAGAAGCCTAACAATAAGAAGCTGGAAGGCTACCATTACCGGATTCAAGTATCGCCTTTGGATTGCACAGGCTGTGGCAACTGTGCCGATATTTGCCCGGCACCGGGCAAAGCTTTGGTCATGGAGCCGGCTGATCATGAAATCGAGATGGAAGCCGAAAACTGGGAATTCGCCATGACTGTTACAGAAAAGAGAGATCTTTTAGATGTCAAGACCCTCTTTGGCAGTCAACTGGCAAGACCCCTGCTGGAGTTCAACGGAGCTTGCCCCGGGTGTGGCGAGACCCCTTACGCCCGCCTCGTAACTCAACTTTTCGGCGATCGCATGATTATTGCCAACGCCACAGGCTGTTCTTCCATTTGGGGTGGCAGCGCTCCCTCCATTCCTTATACCGTCAATGCTGACGGTAAAGGACCCGCTTGGATGAATCCCCTCTTTGAAGACAATGCCCAATTTGGCTATGGTATTTACTTAGGCTATAAACAAATTCGCGAAAGATTAGCACAGCTGGTGAATGAGTTATTGGCAAGCGAAATCAGCGGTGAATTGCGGGCAGCTTGTCAGGATTGGCTGGACAATTTCAATGAGGGAGAGGGTTCCAAGAAAGCCAGTGCTAGGTTGCTTGAAGTACTGAAGAAAGAGGATACCGGAAATAAAATTATCCAAGAAATCTTGGCCAAAAAAGACTATCTGGTTAAACCCTCAGTCTGGATTTTTGGCGGGGACGGTTTCGCTTACGACATCGGCTACAATGGGGTGGACCATGTCTTAGCCAGCGGAGAAGATATCAATATCTTGGTATTTGATACTGAGGTTTACTCCAACACCGGCGGTCAGTCCTCAAAAGCTACGCCTACAGCAGCTATTGCCAAGCTTGCCGCCGGCGGTAAGAAGGTCCGGAAGAAGGATTTAGGCTTAATCTCCACCACCTACGGTTATATCTATGTAGCCCAAATCGCCATGGGGGCCAATATGAACCAAACCCTCAAAGCCATCGTGGAAGCAGAAAGCTATAAAGGGCCTTCCCTGATTATCGCCTATGCCTCTTGTATTAACCATGGTATCAAAACCGGTATGGGAACCAGCATGGCCGAAATGAAAAAAGCTGTGGATGCAGGCTATTGGCACTTGTGGCGCCATGATCCTCGCCTGAAAGAGCAAGGTAAGAATCCCTTTGTTCTGGATTCCAAAGAGCCTAAGGGCAATTTCCTGGAATTCATCCAAGGGGAAATCCGCTATGCTTCCCTTAAGACTGTCTTCCCAGAGATCGCTGATGAAATGTTCAAAGTTGCGGAAAGCCATGCCCAAGAAAAATATGAGACCCTTAAGCGGAAGGCCGAGCAACCATATTAGTTTTGCTGATTGGCAAAAGCATTTACCCTTCAAAAAAATGCTCTGCTTAAAAGTCTGGCAGAACTTACCTGAATATTGCTTGAACACAAAGGAGGCTCAAATATGCCGGAAAATAATCTAACAAATAGCCTTACAACAAACAGGTCCAAGGAAAAATTCATGGCCAATCCCATTGAGCGCCATGACACAGCCGCCTGGCGGGCTGATATCAAAGAACTAAAAGCCGAGTCCAAGGTTCAGATCCCCACCGAAGAGTCCGTTCTTCAAGCGAAGGAATGGGTGGACAGTAATTCTCTCTCCTAATCCCTTAAAGCAATTTGAATTAACCAAAAAGTAGCTAAAAGGGCTTGGTTGCTAACTACTATTAATGCAGTTAAAGCAACAAGCCCTTTCTTTTTGGTTCTAAGCCGCTTAATTTTCCCTTACCGTAAGCCCGGCCAAATAAACAATCAAAGTATATTTAATTGCGAATCCAATCACTAAATTCAATTCCATAACTGGTTATTCTTCCAACGGCACATAGACCCTATCTTCATGCCAGATTTCCACATGAAGATGGGTTTGCTCCAGCTCCCCAAACATATCCGGGTAATAGCCGATTTGACCAATGGCCTCATCTACTTCCAACCAGTCCCCTTCTTTAACCCGGAGATTTTTTAATCCTCCATAAACTACGCTCCAGCCTTCCCCGCAATCGATTTCCACTTTAAAGCCCAACAAAGGATCGGGGCCCGCATAAGTTACTCTCCCTGTATGCTTTATTCTTATTACTGCACCCTCTGCTTGTGCATAGTCCGTTCCGGCATGAAAAAGCGTCATATCCAGCTTTTCGGAATAATACTCCCCAGCTTTACGCAGGGGCTCCCCTTGAATGGGGCTCGGAATATCCTTAAAACCCCAGGGAACAGCTTCATTGGCGTTCTCCACGGGGTTTGTGCTCTCAACTTCATCCTCTCTTTCAACTTCATCCTCGGTATCAACTTTATCCACCCTTGCAACTACGCCAGCCATTTCAATCTCAGGTATGTTTTCAACAACCTTATAGGCCCTCTGAACCTTATGGGCTCTTTCTTGGCCGTGAACTATGAACCCTCTTCCCCCTAATAAGGCTGTGACAGCAACAGCAACAAAAAGTATGGTTTTCCATCCCCGCATCTTGATCACCTCAATGATATCCTTACCAAAGAAGCGAGGATTTAGAACAATCAACCATGAGAACGATCAATTATCCACGTATTCCTCTATCTTGCGATAGAGATTCCGCACACTGATACCTAAAAGTCTTGCAGCCTGAGCTTTATTGCCACCAACTTTTTTTAGAGTTAGAAGTATATGGTTCTTTTCAATCTCTGCTAAAGTCGGGTAACTTTCTAGATCCTCATTTTGCTCCACCTTAGTCAAAGATGAGAGGCTTTTATCCTCATCGTTGGCGATCGTCAGCATATGGAGGGCATCAACTTGTTTTTCCCTATAATCCGGCCATAAGTTCTGGGGACGAATGATATTTTTCTCGGCAAGAATTAAGCCTCGTTCCATAAGATGAGCCAACTCCCGGACATTACCGGGAAAGCTATAGTTAAGCAAGGCTTTCTTGGCCTCAGGAGCTAACTCTATTTTCCCGCCACCCCTTCCCGGTTTTACCTTTGTCTGCAAAAAATATTCCGCCAGGGGTAGGATGTCTTCCTTACGTTCCCTTAAGGGCGGCAGGTGTAATACCATTCCTGATAAGCGATAATAAAGATCTTTGCGAAAGCGTCCAGCCTCTACCTCTTCGATTAAATTACGGTTGGTGGCACTGATGATACGTACATCCACTCGACGCAAACGATTATCTCCCACCCGACGGAACTCCCCCGTCTCCATAAACCGAAGGAGCTTAACCTGAAGATTCAGAGGCATTTCCCCGATTTCATCTAAGAATAGGGTTCCCCCATCAGCCATTTCCACTAAACCCAGCTTAACAGTATTTGCTCCTGTAAAAGCTCCTTTCTCATGCCCAAAAAGTTCACTTTCCATAAGCTCTCCATGGACAGCTCCTGCATTTAAGGGAATATAGGCTTGGTTACAGCGGGGACTCCAGACATGGAGAGCCCGGGCAAAAAGCTCCTTACCTGTCCCGCTTTCTCCTTGCAAAAGAACAGAGGTATCTGTTAGAGCAATTTTGCGTGTCATTTCCTTTAGGTAATGGATTTTCTCGCTATCTCCTATGATCAACGGTTCTGTATTTTGCCGGTGAACTACTTGTCTTAAACCGGTATTCTCCACCAATAACCTTCTCTGCTCCAAAGCCTTTTGCAAGGTAATTTCCAACTCTGAAAGATTACAGGGCTTGGTTAAATAGTCATAAGCCCCAGCTTTCATTGCTTCTATAGCTGATTCTATCGTTCCGTGTCCGGTGAGCATAATGACCTGAAGATCCGGCTGCTTCTTCTTCATTTCCTGCAAAAGCTGCAAACCGTCTCCATCAGGCAGACGAATATCTAAGAGAACTGCCTCAAAGATATTCTTCTGAAGAAGCTCCATGCCTTCTTTGGCTGTTCCTGCTTCCATAACCTCATAACCACGACGAGCTAAACGCTGAGCCAAAATCAAGCGCAAATCCTCTTCATCATCCACTATCAATAGGCGTTGATGAACTTTCATATATTTCCCCTCACTTCCTCATAAGGAAGAAGAATTCGGATTACTGTTCCCTTCCCTTCAACACTCTCAACCAGGAGCTGCCCTTTCATTTTCTGCACAATACCGTAGCTGACAAAAAGCCCTAACCCTGTGCCCTGACCAGGGGGCTTCGTAGTAAAGAAAGGATCAAATATCTTATTAAGATACTTGGCAGGAATTCCACAACCTTCATCTTCTACCTCAACCAAAATCTCCTGGTGAGAATTATTATTGATCCGTTGAGCCCGCACAGTGAGTTTGCTTCCTTTTGAGGATGCATCAAGGGCATTGGTCAGTATATTGAGAAGTACCTGCTGCCATTCGTTTTCATCCCCACTGGTCCAAAGACCTGGTTCAGTCTCTTTGATAAGGGTGATTTCCTTTTGCTTCAGCCGGTGAGCCAGTAAGTCCATCGTCTGCTCAATGGCGTTATTGACATCCAGCATTTCCAAGCTATGTTTACCCGGTCTGGCAAAACGCAGAAGGCGACTGGTCACCTGTTTACAGCGATCGATTTGTTTGGCTACAATCTGTAAAATTCTTCGAATCTCCTCTTTGCCAGGCAGTTCACCTTCCTCCTGAAGCCTATCCAGGAGATCCTCATTATGGGCGGAAACAATGGCTAAAGGATTATTGATTTCATGGGCAACTCCGGAAGCTAATAGCCCTACCGCAGCCATTTTTTCCGTCTCGATGACACGAGCTTCCATTTCCACCTGCTGGGTCACATCTTCCAAAAGCAACAAATAAGCAGGCTTACCCGAGCTACCGGAATTGAGTTGATATAAGGTCCGGCGAAGATAGCGCTTATCCCCTTGTAATTCAAGTGCCAGCACTTTCCCATTTTCAATTTCATCCTTTTCATCAAAAGCCCCTCTCGCCTCCTCAGCATTTAAAAGCTCTTCACAAGGCAGCTGCATGAGACTCTTATTTTCCGAACCAAACCAACCTTCAAAAATCGTATTCCACCATAACAGTCTTTTCTGTTCATCTAAAAGAGCCATGCCGGCGCCGATCCCATGAACCACTGTCTCTAAAAGCTCCTGTTCAGCCTGTAGGTCGGCTGTTTTATTAGCTAGTTGGCGTAAAAGATTATTAAAAGCCTGAACCAATCTGCCAATCTCATCATCGCTTTCTTGAGCGACCTCTGCTTGAAGGTCTTCTGTACTTATAATGCGCCGAACTCCTGCTTCGAAATCCTCTATAGGCTTAGTTAGTCTCAAACCGAAATAGATACTGATTAGGGTGACGCCCAGAATAATCACCAGCATTATTCCCGCCACCTGGAAAGCAAATTGCTTTATGGGCTCATAGGCTTCCTTTACCGGCTGCTCGATAAATACTCCCCAGGGAAGAGTACCTACCGGTGCATACATACCAATAACCGAGACTCCATCCGAATTGATATACTCATTCTCAAGGAGGGTAGGACGTTTTCCGGCTAAAAAATTAAGGACACTGGGGAGATTGGTTACATCCTCTTGGCTGAGTACTCGACTGAAATCAGAATGCCAAATTAACTTGCCGTTTCTGTCCGTTAAATAGATGGCTCCACCCTGTCCAACTTGAATATTGGTAAATTTGTTGAAAAGGGCCTTGAGATCCGTCTTGGCTTGGAGATAGCCCAGATTCTTGCGGGTTTCCGGGTCAGTGATCTTTACTGTTAAATAAATCTGAGGGCGTCCATCGGTCGAAAAGAAAACATCGCTTAAGGAATAATTTTCTATAGCAGTGATTCCTAAATGAGACAGGGTTTCTCCCTTTTGCCCAGAATAATCCACTTCTCGTTTAGAAACTTTACCCAGTATCTTATATTGATCATCTGCCACCAGCAAGCTGTCAAAATACTGGGTCTCTCGAAGCACAGTCCCTAAGACCGTTTCTCTGGCTTGGGTGTCTGAACCCACTAAATCCAAAGCGTTGGTAGCAGATATCTTAATTAAGCCTTCAGCATTGTTCCGAATAAAATCCTGGATTTGCCCAGCTAAAAGGGTGGCTCGCTCGTAATTCTGTTCCTGAATACTTTTCTCCAGATAAGTTTGAGCGGCGTTAAAGCTTGCATAACCTAAAATCAATAAGGGCAAGGCCGACATAAGAACCCCAAAAAATAAAACCTTGACCTTAATGCGTTTCCACCAGGGGTACCTTACCTCACTCATTACCAACCACCTCATCCGCCAGACTCAGTACCGCCCGGGAGGGCCTTATTCCCAAATAATGAGCAGTTTTAAGATTCACCGAAAAAACTATTTGGTCCGGGGTCTCTACGGGAATCTCAGTGGGATTCTGCCCCTGAAGGACTTTATAAACAAGATTGGCAGATTGATTTCCCTGGTTCCAGTTAGATGTTCCATAAGAAGCCAAACACCCATCTTGGGTATCCTCGGGATAGACGCCAAAAACAGGTATTTTTAATTCCATTGCCTTGTGGACTATCTCCCTTGTCTGGCTTTCGAGAAAAAATCCCGGGAGAAGAACAATGGCCTCTTCCTTAGCCTCTTCAATACGCCCAAAGACTTCATCTACTTCTTTCTGGTTGGTAATGGTATAAATGCTTATCTCAAGCCCCATTTCCTGAGCCCCTTGCAAAAGCTCTTTTTGGGTCTGCTCAAAAATCGGTACCCGAGAATCGCCTAAAACAGCTACCTTATTAAGATCAGGCAGCAATCGATGCAATAGTTCTAAACGCTTAGGTGTTAGTTCATAGTGATAGTTATTTAGCCCGGTTAAATTGCTGCCAGGAAAGGCCGTATCTTCCACGAGGCCAATTGCACTAGGGGAAAGAGTTCCCATAAA
>Ga0134090_1001828_pt1 | contig 12585 bp, 9 predicted proteins | sample 1_4taG_FD_94453 | JGI IMG/M metagenome (GOLD analysis project Ga0134090, IMG submission 94453) | Switchgrass degrading microbial communities from high solid loading bioreactors in New Hampshire, USA - 1_4_20_6_A1 metaG | ecosystem: Engineered > Bioreactor > Semi-continuous > Anaerobic > Digestate...
CTGGGCCTGGTCTCGGCGGACTGGTTGCCCAGTTGTGCTCAAGCTGCTGGCCCCGAAGGTTAAAGCTCTCCTCTGCAGTCCACTAGTCCGCACCGGGGCTCCCGTCAACTACAGCGGTCTGCGCCGGTGGCTCTGCACCGCCGCGGGCTCGCCAGCAAACGCTGAGACTTGGCTCGGGAGCCAAGTCTCAGCACATCGATTTTGCAGATCGACCAGCCCGCCCAGGCACGTGATTTCTGCCCAAACTGAGCAAGTTGCGAGTTCGCCCAGCCCCCATGTCTCACGATGCCGAGTCCGCAGACCCAAACCCCGCCAGCTTGAGACATGGCCCCCAGCGCAAGCCTCACATCGTCAACCTGAGCCCCTCGAAGCCCGCGTGCCGTCAGGCACCAAGCCTCAGGTCAACTGTTTGACATATGGCCCCCTCACTAAGACTCAGAGCACCAAACAGCGGCGCACGACCACCCCTACTGCCCGCACGACATCCAATACCAAACCTCGGTCAGGCCGCCCCGTACCCACGCCTGCACCGCACTGGGTACCCTCCCCCAGCGCCCACAAACCGAAAACGCACCCCCAGCCCTGAACGGACTGCAAGGTGCGTTCCCGAATCCCCATCAGCAGACGCCATGCCCCCCCGTCAGAACGGTCCGGCCAGCCATTCCGCCGCCCCTGGTCTGCTGATGACCTGTCCCAAACCGCCAGCTGCAGGCGCAGTCGGTCTCGATACCACAGCTACTGCGCCCAGGTCACACTGCCTGTACTCAGGTTCACCCATCCGACCTCGCCCTGCTCGGTGCGGGCCCAGAGCCAGATATCGTCGTGAGACTCTTCCCCGGGGAGGATCGGCCGACTCACCTTCTCCGGCGCCTGCCACAAATCAGCCACAGCCAGCCTTGTTCCGTTAGGCAAGCAGCGAATCACCGGGCTGTCACGCCGGTTGGCCTCCCGCAGATTCACGCACTCGCCCTCGGGATCCTGCACTTCCAGCAGGTACGGGTCCGCAAACGGCGGCTTCTGCACCTGAATGGGCAGGGGCACACTACTGGTTTCATTACCCTTGCCTATGCGCTTCTCGATCTTCACGTACACCTCTCTGCCATCTGCGCCCCAAGTGGCATCCCAGACCAGCCATTCGTCCCGATCCTGCACATCCACCCGCTGAACCAGATTGCCGTTCGGGTCGATCACATTCAGCCCAAAGAGCAGTCGCTGCGGATCGTCCGGAGACGGCAACAGCTCAGCGTACAAGGGCATGAAGCCCTCGTACTTGTACGGTAGTAAACGAAGTTCTCCGGAAGGCGTGAGCAGATAATAGCCACCCAGGGGACCGCCCCTCACCACCAAGGTCGCGCTGTCCGCCGCCATCCGGATCGGCCAGGCATTGACCACCCGCAGAACCGGCTCGCCTGTGGCCAGGTCAGTCAGCACGGCTGCGCTGGCAAGACCATCAAGATCCTGCGAAGAGACGAGCAAACGCCCATCCTGAGACACGCTGACGCCTCTGCCCAGTACTGCGTACTCGTTCAGAAGCTCGCCCTCCCACGAGTAGCGGCGCACTACAGACGATTCGCTGCTGGTTCCCGTCCGCTCGTCGAACTCTGTGCCGGTGTACTGCACTACCAGTTCACCGGATGCACCGATCCAGAGGTCGGCGATCGTTGCTTTCCCAATTGTGGGATGACTGAGTTCCCGGCTCGAGCCGCTGCCCAGATCTACAACGTAGACCCGCAGAACCGTTCCGCCCTCTCCCAGCCACTGCACAGCGGCGATGGCCAGATGCTTACCGGCGGGCGAAAACGCCACCTGCGAGATCTGCAGATCGCCCAGGTCCAGCGAGAAGGTGTACTGAACCTGATAATCGTGATCAACCACATAGAAATCTCGGGGCCCTGCATCTTCCTGCACGCCCATCAGAAGCAGTTGTCTCGGGCCTTCGCCCACCACTTTGAGCTCGGTACTCTTCCAGGAGAATCCCTGGCCACTTTCACGGTCGACCCAATAGACCACTCCATCGATCTCTGCCGACACCCAGCGGCGGTTTTCCGAAAACCGCACCAGGTCGGATGGCTCACCCCTCAGGACCCAGCCCTCCACCTCACCGGTAGCCAAGTCCACGATGTACTCCCCTGGCCCAGGAATCTCATGTGTAGACTTGTAACTCACCTTCGACAAGGCCTCAGCCGTTCGCTGCAGCGGCAGTTCAACAGCCATGTGCGCCGTCGATCCGCCGTCCCCACCATCCGAGCCAGGTGGCTCGGTACCATACGGCCCCAATCCGCAGCCGGCAAGCAGAACCCCAGTCGACACCAAAATGGCATACCGTCGGACCCGCATAGGAAACTTCCTCCTCAGCTCGTTCCTACTATCGTAAACGTCCAAATCATCGGTTGGATACGGAACAGCTCTTCTTCTGACGAAATCTGTCGAAATCTGTTGAACTTGCCACGCTAAATAGTCGACATGTCCTTCCGCCAGGTTTCGACAGACCCGAAAACGCGTTCCGTGGTAACATGAACGGGCCGCCTCGGGAATCCTCCCAAGGCAGCCCGTCCCATCAGAACTGGGTAATCACCGTAAACCCGACAGTATTGAAATCGCTCATCGCAGCCAGGGTGTCGCCCACTTCCTCCAGGGCGATGGTCCTGCTTACCAGCCGCCGGGGATTGAGCCGCTCTGTGGCCACCAGGTCCAGCAGCCCCTTGTAGCTGGTGGTGGGGCACCCCAGGCTCCCGATTACCTGCAGCTCCCTAAAAGTGATCACATCTACCGGCAGCGGAATCAAGCCCTTCTCATCCCGCCCCGTGAGGCCAATCTGCACATGCCGGCCACCCTTGACCAGCGAGAGAAGCGCAGGCACGGCGGTATTGGGAGACCCCAGCGCATCGACGGTGACTGCTGCACCGCCGCCGGTAATCTCTTGAATCGCCTCCGGAGCGGGAGCCGTGGCAGCGTTCACTACCGCCTCTGCCCCCTCTTCCTTGGCTCGGGCCAGTTTCTCGTCGCTAATGTCCACAGCGATGACGCGAGCACCTACGGCGTTGGCGATCTGCACTGCGGAGAGGCCCACACCCCCGGCGCCAAACACCGCAATCCATTCGCCAGGTCGAATGCCCGCCCGGTCTACCACGCCATGGTAGGCAGTCATATAGCGGCAGCCCAAGGCAGCGGCACTCAGGGCGTCAACCCCCTCCGGCAGTCTCACCAGATTTGCATCGGCATTGGGAATCAGAACCTTGCTGGCATAGCCGCCATGAAGGGCGGCACCGTAAATCCCCTGCCCACACAGGTTGGAACGCCCGCTGTAGCAGTACTCACAGCGGCCGCAGGCCAGGTGGAACGGCACGGTAACACGGTCGCCGGGCTTGAAGCTGCGCACCCCGCTGCCCACGGCCTCCACAACGCCGCCGAACTCATGGCCCAGCACCATGGGCAGAGACGGCTCCAGCCCCAACCAGGTCCAGTCACCCTGCCAGAAATGCCAGTCACTCCGGCAGACGCCGCAGGCCTCCACCCGAATTACCGCGTCGCCGGGGCCAGGGGTCGGATCGGGGAGTTCCTGAACCACAGGGGGCCTGCGCAGTTCCGTGATCACCGCTGCCTTCATCTTAAGTTGTCGCACCTCCACCTTACACGTGGCCGGACAGATGCTGTCCGAACCCGGAGTACAAATTGGCGGTGCTGCCCAGAATACCTGCTAGACTTTGTTAATAGTGGGTGTATTTGTTATTATTGGTACATGGAACAGGGCACAGCCCAGGCCGCCATGACCGCCGGCAGGATTCACTCGCCCGGAGCAGAATGTATCCTTTTTAGTCCCTTCCGTTCCGCCCATCCCGTTTATTCCGATTCTGACCCGGAGGGAAACTTGGGTGACCTATCAACCACAAAACCCCCTAATCGTTCAGAGCGACCAGACCGTCCTCCTGGAGGTCATGAACCCCCAATTTGAAGAGGCCCGGGACCTGCTGTCGCGCTTTGCGGAACTGGTCAAGAGTCCGGAACATATCCATACCTATCAAATCACGCCGCTCTCCCTATGGAACGCCGCTGCCAGCGGAATGGATGCCCAGTCCATCATCGACGGGCTCGAGCGGCTCAGCAAATATCCGCTGCCCCAAAACTTGAAGCAGGATATCAAGGACTACATCGCCCGCTATGGGCGGGTCCAGCTGCGCCGGGGATCAGGAGGCGCCCTGCTCCTGCAGTCTGATGACCCCATCCTGCTCACCGAAATCTGGCACAACAAACAGGTCCGCCGCTACCTGCTGGAACAGCGCCCAGACGGCCTCGTGGTGGATCCAGCCCGCCGGGGCCACGTAAAGCAGGCCATGATCAAGGCCGGCATCCCGGTGGAAGACCTGGCGGGATACACACCAGGCACGCCGATGCCCATCTCACTCCGGAGCACCACGCTCACCGGCCTTCCTTTCAGCCTCCGCCCCTACCAGCAGCAGGCGGTCAACGCCTTCTACAAGGGCGGCTCCATCTTCGGCGGCTCCGGCGTCATCTGCCTGCCCTGCGGCGCCGGCAAGACGGTGGTGGGCATGGGCGCCATGGCTGCCATCAAAGAACAGACCCTGATCCTCACCACCAACATCACAGCAGTCCGCCAGTGGATCGACGAACTGCTGGATAAGACCTCCCTGACCCGCGAAGAGATCGGCGAGTACACCGGCGAGATCAAACAGATCCGCCCCGTCACCATCTCCACCTACCAGATGCTCACCTACAGGGAGCCGGGCGACGAACAGGAGTTTCCCCATTTCCGGCTCTTCAACGCACGGGCGTGGGGGCTGGTGATCTACGACGAGGTCCACCTGCTGCCGGCGCCGGTCTTTCGCATCACTGCAGAGATCCAGGCCATGCGGCGGCTGGGACTCACCGCGACCCTGATTCGCGAAGACGGGCGTGAAGAGGACGTCTTCTCCCTAATCGGTCCCAAGCGCTTCGACATGCCCTGGAAGCTGCTGGAGGGGCAGGGCTTCATCGCCGAGGCCCTCTGCCACGAAATCCGGGTGGCCCTCCATCCGGACTGCCGCATCCCCTACGCGAACGCTTCAGACCGGGCCAAGTTCCGGATCGCCTCCGAGAATCCGGACAAACTGCCTCTGGTGCGGGAGCTGGTCCACCGCCACGAAGGCGACATGATCCTGATCATCGGCCAGTACCTCGACCAACTGGAGACGATCGCCGCCATGCTGGATGCACCCCTGATCACCGGCCGGGTGCCCAACCGGGAGCGGGAAGCGCTCTACGCGAAGTTCCGGCGGGGCGAAATCAAAATCCTGGTGGTTTCCAAGGTGGCCAACTTTGCCGTCGACCTGCCCGACGCCAACGTGGCCATCCAGGTGAGCGGCACCTTCGGCTCCCGCCAGGAAGAGGCACAGCGCCTGGGACGCATCCTCCGCCCCAAGTCTGACGGCGGCAGTGCGTACTTCTACACACTCGTTACCCGCGACACAAAAGAGCAGACCTTCGCAGCCAACCGCCAACTCTTTCTGACCGAGCAGGGCTACCGCTACCAGATCTCTCATGCCGAGGACTTCCTGGCTAACGGCTAGCCAGCCCGTCTGATCCTCCGGAGGTGATCTCGCCATGCTGCTGCTGGAATGTCTCTCTCGGGCGCCCGCCGACCAACTGGAGCGGATCGCCCAGCACTGCGGGGAGTGGACCGGCACACACCGCGATGACCTGGAACGGCGGGTGGCTGCCTGCCTGACGGACCGGGCGCAGCTGCGGCAGATCCTGGACGAGCTGTCACCCGAAGAGTGGGCTGCCCTCAAGGTGATCTACTTCAACGGCGGAGACCACGGCATTACGGTGGAACTCTGCCTCCAAATCGTCAACCTCCTGTCCGGCAGGCGGCGCAGGGGCTCGTCCGCGGCGCTGGCCGCCCTGCAGGACAGAGGCCTGATCTATGTCCGGAGTCAGAACTATCGCCAGGTTTTCTTCATTCCCCAGGACCTGATGGCCGTCCTCACGGATATCCTGAATCAGCAGATCATCCGCCGCGTCTGCCTGACAGAAGACGAGCCACTCCGGCCCACACTGCCTGCCAGCGACCTCCTGGAGGACGTCCACCGCTTTCTGGCTTATGTATACAAGTATGACGTCACCCTGACCCAACAGGGGCAGATCTACAAGCGGCACCTCCGGGCCCTTCTCTCCCTGTTGGGAAGCGACGAAACGGGGGAAGAGCAGGCATTTGGGCGCTACCCGGAGCCCCTGGGCTACCTGGTGGGCTACTGCATGGACCGGCATCTGGTGCGCCGGGCCGAAGGCCGGCTGGCTACCACGCCTGACCTCGACTGCTGGATCAGCCAGTCCGACAGCCAGAAGCGAGCCGACCTGTACGACTACTGGGTTGACCGCTACTTCTACCAGGACCTGCAGAGCTTCCTCTCCGTCCTGAACTCCGTGGAGGGCCGGTGGGTTTCGCTGCCTCGGCTGGCCCAAGAGATGGAGCCGCTGCTCAACCCCAGCCAGCGGGGCTCCTTCTACCTCCGGCTCAAGCACCACCTCTCCACCTTCCTGGCCCCGCTGGGGCTGGTGGAACTCGCGCAGACCGGCAGCCTGGAAGAGCCCGACCTGGCCTGCCGCCTGCTGCCCGCAGGCGAGGCGATCATCGCCGGAGACCTGCCAACCGAAAAGACTACCCCGGAGCCTCCCCGGCTGATCCTCCAGGCCACCTTCGAGGTGATCCTGCCTCGACCGGCCCCCGCAGCCACCCTCTGGCGGTTGGAGCTGATGGGCGATCTGGTGCAGCGGACTGACCGCACCCTTACCTACCGGCTGACCCAGCAGAGCATCTACCGGGCCCTCAAAGCCGGCATCTCTGGTGAAGAGATGCTGCAGTTCCTGGAGCAGGCCTCTGCCACCGGCCTGCCGCAGAACGTCGCCTTCGACCTCCGGGCCTGGATTGAAGCCTACGGCCAGGTCTACCTGCAGGAGGTTACCCTGCTGCGCTGTGCCAGCCCAATGCTGGCCGCCCAGGTGAAGGCATCCCGCCGCACCCGCCGCTTTGTGCTGGGCGAACTGACGCCCACCGACCTGATCGTGGACGGCACCCACACCCGCGAACTTATGGAAGCCCTGGAGGCCGACGGGCTGATGCCGGGCCCCATGGTGAAACAAGCATAGCGCAGCAGGGCCGGATCCCCCAGAGGATCCGGCCCGCTTCCTATCAAGTTTAGCTGCTTCCGCCGCCGCCACCGCCTTGACCACCACCGCCGCCGTTTTGGCCGCCGTTGCCACCACCCTGGCCACCCTGGCCACCCTGTCCGCCCTGGCCACTGCCAATGCCCTTTGACAGAATTTCATTGAGGGTGTCCCGGATCGCCTGCTGAATCTGCGTCTTCACGCTGGGGTCATTCATCATCTGCGACACCTGGTTGGTGATCGCCTGCTGACCGGTGGCCGTGCCCAAAGCCCGCTGCACGGCTTCCTGCAGTACCTTCTGTCCCTCCTGCGTATCCAGGGAAAGGTCTAGCAGTTCGCTGCCGGCCTGCTGACGGACGGCAGTCCGTAGAAAATCTTTCATATCGTCCTCTGACAGGACCTCCCTGACCGCCTTCTTCACCTGTTCGCTGCTGGGTTCCGGTGAGGCCTGCGCCTGCTGCTGACCGCCCATGGCACAGCCTGCAGCCGTGAGGGCCACCGCCAGCCAGACAGCTGCGAACCGCTTCCGCACCTGAAACGCCCCCCTGCCATTCAGAGCCTGTTGCTGTCCATCAATAATCTCTCCAAGCAGGGCCGCGTACATGCTGGAAACATGGCGTCAGGACATGCAAAAACGAGGGGCGCAAGCCCCTCGTTTGGATTGGTGGACCACGTAGGACTCGAACCTACAACCGTCCGATTAAGAGTCGGATGCTCTACCAATTGAGCTAGTGGTCCGGAAAATGGCGGAGAGAGAGGGATTTGAACCCTCGCGGGACTTGCGCCCCCTACAGCTTTAGCAAAGCCGCCCCTTCAGCCACTTGGGTATCTCTCCAAAGCTGCACTGCCGCTTACACAGGCGGCGCAGTTGTTACTATATCATGCACTACGCAGTAAAAGCAAGTAGCATGCTGCACTTTGACCACAGCAAACGGTTCCAAGAGCCAAAACGGGAAGCGCCTTACAAGCGCCTCCCGCTTCTACCGATTGGTGGACCACGTAGGACTCGAACCTACAACCGTCCGATTAAGAGTCGGATGCTCTACCAATTGAGCTAGTGGTCCAGAAAATGGCGGAGAGAGAGGGATTTGAACCCTCGCGGGACTTGCGCCCCCTACAGCTTTAGCAAAGCCGCCCCTTCAGCCACTTGGGTATCTCTCCAAAGCTGGTGGTGGCCCAGGCCAGAATCGAACTGGCGACACGCGGATTTTCAGTCCGCTGCTCTACCAACTGAGCTACCGGGCCATGATTTCGTGCTCAGCCGCTGTAAGCGGCGCAGGACATACTATACCATGCTGCGGCCAGGGAATGCAACAGCCCGCCGCTCTTTTTGCGCTGCGATCTTCTGCCAAACATGGTTTTCCGCAGTTGGCCCGCATGAATTGGATGGATTCAAACTGATTTGGCTGTGCTAGCATATGGTGCAAAGAGACCGGGCACGTCCCTTTCATAGGAGGAACTCACATGAGCAGTGAAAAGCTTCAGGTGGCCATTGTAGGATACGGCAACGTCGGCAAGTATGCATTGGAAGCCGTGGCGGCAGCACCTGATATGGAACTGACTGGTGTGGTCCGCCGCAACCCCAGCGGCCCTCAGCCCCCCGAACTGGCCGGCGTCAAAGTGGTCAGCAGCATCCAGGAACTGCCCGGCACCCAGGTGGCCCTCCTCTGTGTGCCGACCCGTTCGGTGCCCGAGCAGGCCGCCCAGATCCTGGCCCAGGGCATTAACACAGTGGACAGCTTCGACGTCCATACCGAGATTCTGGGGCTCCGGCAGAAGCTGAACCCCGTCGCCCAGCAGAGCGGGGCCGTCGCCATCATCTCCGCCGGCTGGGACCCGGGCACCGACTCCATGCTCCGGGGCATGCTGGAGTTCATGGCCCCCAAGGGCATCACTTACACCAACTTCGGCCCCGGCATGTCCATGGGCCATACGGTAGCCGTCAAGGCGATTCCCGGGGTGAAGAACGCACTCTCTATCACCATTCCCGCCGGCATGGGCACCCACAAGCGGGCTGTATACGTGGAGCTGGAGCCTGGCGCTTCATTTGAGGCCGTAAGGGAAGCCATTCTCAAGGACCCCTACTTCGTCCACGACGAGACCAAGGTCACGCAGGTGGAGGACGTGGACCAGCTGATCGACCGGGGTCACGGCGTCCTCATGGAGCGCAAGGGCGTCTCCGGCGCCACCGATAACCAGATTTTCAAGTTCGACATGCGGATCAACAACCCCGCCCTCACCTCTCAGGTGATGGTGGCCGCAGCCCGGGCCTCGGTGCGTCAGCAGCCCGGCTGCTACACGATGATCGAGATCCCGGTGGTGGACTACCTGCCGGGCACCCGGGAAGACTGGGTCCGCCGGTTGGTGTAGGGCGGCCCACCAGAGAGGGCACCCGACACAACAGGACCGCCGGGTGGCGAAAGACGACACACCAAGGCCCGCCTCCCCTCAAATGGGAGAGGCGGGCCTTCCTGTCTCCCCAGCGCCGCGCCGCCTACCCGCGGACCACCTTTTCCAGCGCCAGTGCAAACTTCTGATTCTCCTCCGGCTTCCCGATGGTCACCCGGATGGCGGTGGGCAGCCCAAAGGAGCCGCATGGCCGCACCAGCACCCCCTGCCGCAGCAGGGCATCAAAGACCTCACCCGCCGGGCGCCCCGTCTCAATCAACACGAAGTTGCTCTCGGTGGGCACGTAAGAAAGCCCCAGCCGGTCCAGTACGCCGTAAAGATATGCCTTGCCCTCCTGGTTCAGGGCCTGGCTCCGCTCCAGGTGGTCCCGATCCTCCAAGGCCGCCGCGCCCGCTGCTGCCGCCAGCAGGTTGACGCCGAAGGGATCCCGCACCCTGAGCAGAACGGCCGCCAGCTCAGGCCGCATCACACCGTACCCCAGCCGGAAGCCCGCCAAGCCGTAAATTTTGCTGAAGGTCCGGGTCACCACCAAGTTGGGATACTCCAGCAGGAACTTGCGGCTGTCAAAGGGGGTGGTGTCATACTCCCGGTAGGCCTCGTCCAGCACCACCAGGGTATCAGACGGCACCTGCGCCATGAACGCCGCCATGGCCTCCTCAGCAAAAACCGCACCGGTGGGGTTGTTGGGCCGGCAGAGGAAGAGCATCTTTGCCCCTGACTCCTGTGCGGCCTGCGCCATGGCGGGAAGGTCCATGGCCTGCTCCTTCAGCGGAACGGCGACCACCTCCGCCCCCATCAACTCCGCCACGAACGAGTACATGGAGAACGAGGGCACGGGTACCACCACCCGGTCGCCGGGAGACAGGAAGACCTCCCCCAGCACCCGGAACACCTCGTCCGAGCCGTTGCCCGCCACGAACCAGTCCGCCGGCAGATTCCACAGCGCCGCCAGCCGCTCCCGGAGGGCGCGGTTGCTGCTCTCGGGGTAGGTGTGGGCCGCGGCCAGCGCCGCCCGGGCCGCTTCCAAAGCCCTGGGCGAAGGCCCCAGGGGGTTCTCGTTCTGGTTCAGCTTCACCAGGTCGCCAAGCCCCAGCTCTCGCTGCACATCCTCCACAGGCTTGCCGGGCACATAGGGCTTCATCGCCTTCACGGCGGACCGCACAGAAAGCATGGCTCCCACCTACTCCTTCTTATAATCGGGGGGCCGCCGCTTCCCCCGGCGGCTGGCCAGTTGATCCGCCACCGCCCGGGTATCCAGCCCCTGGGCCACCAGGGCCACCAGGCTGTGGAACCAGAGGTCCGCCACCTCCCAGGCCAGGTTCTCCCGATCACGGTTCTTGGCGGCCAGGATCACCTCTGTGGCCTCCTCCCCGATCTTCTTGCAATACGCGTCCGCCCCCTTGGCGAACAGCTTGCAGGTGTAAGACTCCGGGTCAGGATGCTCCAGCCGGTCCTGCAGGACGGCGGTCACCTCCCTGAGGATCGACCCGATGTCGTACGGCGCCTCCGTCCCTGGCTGCAGCGGCCAGAATCCAGTATCGATCAGGGCTTTGGGCGAGCCGTCCACCCGGCGGGTAAAACAGGTGTAGTTCCCCTCATGGCAGGCCACCCCCGTCTGCTCTACCAGGAGCAGCAGCGAGTCGCCGTCGCAGTCCGTCCGAATCTCCAAGACCCGCTGCACATGGCCGGAGGTCTCTCCCTTGTTCCAGAGCGTCTGCCGGCTCCGGGACCAGTACCAGGCGGTGCCCGTCTCCAGGGTCTTCCGCAGGGCCTCCGCATTCATGTATGCCTGCATCAGCACCTGGCCCGTCCGGTAATCCTGTGCGATGGCGGGAATCAACCCATCCGGCCCCCATTTCAGCTGCACCGTCTCTGTCACTGCCGTACGGGCACCCCCTTCGCTGCCAGATAGGTCTTCACATCACCGACGGTATACTGCCCCATATGGAAGATCGAAGCGGCAAGGGCCGCATCGGCACGGCCTTCCGTCAGCACCTGTGCGATGTGCTCCAGCGTGCCGGCGCCGCCGGAGGCGATCACCGGAACCCCCACCGCATCCGCCAGCGCCTTATGCAGTTCGATGTCGTAGCCGTCGCGAGTGCCATCGGCATCCATGGAAGTCACCAGAAGCTCCCCGGCCCCCCGGCGCTCCGCCTCCTGCGCCCACTTAATGGCGTCGATGCCCGTCGGGGTCCGGCCGCCCTGCAGGTAGACCTCCCACCATCCCTCAGGCCGCCGCTTGCAGTCGATGGCGATGACGATGGTGGACGAGCCGAACTGGTCGGCGCACCGGTTGATCAGATCGGGATCCTTCACTGCTGCCGTGTTGATGGAGACCTTGTCTGCTCCAGCCCGCAGGTAGGAACGCACATGATCCACGGTGCTTACGCCGCCGCCGATGGTGAGCGGAATGAAGACCTTTTCGGCCGCCCGGGCCAGCACATCCAGGGTGGCGGAACGCTGCTCCCACGAAGCCGTAATGTCCAGGAAGACGATCTCATCGGCTCCCTGGGCGTCGTACCGGGCCGCCAGCTCCACCGGATCCCCCATATCCCGCTGGTTCTCGTGGAACCGGACGTTCTTGACTACCCGACCATCCTTAATGTCAAGACACGGAATGATGCGCTTCACTAACGGCATAGAGCCAGGGCCTCCTTCAAATCCACCGCACCCGTATAGAGCGCTTTTCCCAAGATGGCGCCCGAGACGCCTTGAATCCCCATAAGCCGCTGAATATCCGCCAGAGACGAGACCCCGCCGCTGGCGATGACCTCCAGTCCCGTGGCCGCCATGGCCTCCATCTCGGCGAAGTTGGGGCCAGCCATCATCCCGTCCCGGCTGATGTCGGTGTAGATCGTCGTCCGCGCGCCGGCCTCCCGCATCCGCACCGCCAGGTCGGTGGCCTTCACATCGGACTGATCTGCCCAGCCCCGGGTGGCCACCATGCCGCTCCGGGCGTCGATGCCTACCACAATCCGCTCCGGGCCAAAGGCGGCCCCCAGCCGGGCCACAAAA
>Ga0134090_1001834_pt1 | contig 12557 bp, 6 predicted proteins | sample 1_4taG_FD_94453 | JGI IMG/M metagenome (GOLD analysis project Ga0134090, IMG submission 94453) | Switchgrass degrading microbial communities from high solid loading bioreactors in New Hampshire, USA - 1_4_20_6_A1 metaG | ecosystem: Engineered > Bioreactor > Semi-continuous > Anaerobic > Digestate...
CCTGCAACCACCTTTCCACATCTTCTATCGTAGGAACCTTATAAGGTTTCACCATAATGCCGTTTTTCATGTATCCAAACTCTTCCAGCTTCCGTGTGGTCTCCCGGTTGGAAATAATAACCGCATCATCGACAGCAGTTCGTACATCAAAACCGTCAAAAACAATTTTGTTCCAGGCGTTGCTTATCTCACGTTCCGTATAATAGCCACCGGGAATCCTTGGTGCTTCCTTTATCCATTTAACCTGTTCCATAATAACTTCCAGGTCATCCTCATCAATTGGCATTTGACTTAAGGCTTTCAGGTTGCCGCTGTTCCACAGATATTCCTTGCCATAAATATTTTGAAGCCTTTTTGTATACTCGGCCTGGATTTCTTCCGACAGCCACCATTGCATGAACTCCCATGCCTTTTCCTTCTTCTTTGACTTTTCGAAGATTGCCACCGCCTGGCTTCCTCCCGTACACCAGCGTTCGATTTTACCGTCCTCATGGATTCTTCCCGGCATAAGGGCTATGCCCCAGCGGTTATTAATTTCCGGTGCTCCGTTTTTTATTTCGATATAAGTTGAAAAATTACCGATACCGATCGGTGTTTCCCCAAAACGGAAGTTGTTATAAAAGCTTTTAATCTGTATCGGCAATCCATAAATCATATAGAGATCAGTCATAAACTTCATTGCCTGAAGTCCTTCTTCGCTGTCGATAACGGTGGCACTTCCATCCGCCTTATATATATCTGCATGGAACTGGGCATAAAACGGCATGGTGGACGGCCAGCTCTTAAAAGCCGTATCGCTGGACAGAGGAGTATAGAAATTCATGCCGTTGCGCTGTAGTGCCGGCAACATCAGCAAAACATCATCCCATGTGTCAGGTACCTTAAACCCAAACTCCTCAAAGATATCCTTTCGGTAGAATAATACATAGAAGTCCTGGGTTTGCGGTAATCCATACAGTTTGTCATCAATAATCATCTGTAAAAGTGAACCCGGGGCTACATTTTCCAGTACCTTATTTATTCCGTCGAATTCCCGTAGATTAGTCAGGGATCCACGAAGGGCCAAATCATTCACATAATATGAATCAATCCCAAGGACTCCATCCGGCTGCTTGTCTGCAGCATTAGCCAGAGTTAATTTCCCCTGATCTGTTATTAAAGACAACCTGACATTGATTCCCGTTTTTTCCGTAAAGGATTCATAGACCAGACTTTGCAGCACATCCAAATATTGCCTTGAGCTTTTCATCCAAATATTAATTGTGTTGTCCTCGTCGGTAGCTTTTTCTTCTGCCTTATCAAAGGACTTTACGAACCGACGGACCCCTTCATAAACGGAGTAAAGCAGGTTTTTGCTGTCTGTAGGTAATCCATCCACAGAACTTGTAACTATGATCTGATCCATGGAAAATTTCTGAAGATTTATGGTTAACAGAACCTTTGACAAAATCTCCAGAACGGAACTGCTTCCCTGAGACAAGATAGAAAGTTTTGAAGGAATTTTATTGGGATCTTTCATCAGTTTCGAGAGTTGTGACATGGCAAAGCGAATATTCTGTATCTCTTCCGTTCTTTTTCCCTTTGTTATGTTCAGTAATATTCCCTCGACCTCTTTAAGGGTATTCATCCACTGTATGAGATCCGATTCCAAATCCGGCAAATATTCATTCAGATCCCATTGTCTGTTTTTATCCTGATTATTTCCGGTCAGTTTTTTAATCTTCATTGCCAGTTGGTTGATTTCCTCAGTTATAGTTTCAATTTTGGAACCGGCTTCATAATAAGGCTTTCCGTTTAGCACAAACTCAATTTGATGAACGCCCTTATTAAGGTATACCGGTGTGGGCAAAAGCTTATTTTCCAGTGCCTGGGAGTATTCAAACCTGGCCTGCTGCATTTCCCTGTAAGGGATTTTACCATCGACTTTAACATCCATGAATACAGGCGAATTGTGCTTATCCGGCATAAACCCCCGTATACCTATATAGTAAAATCCAGGATTCTCGATTTCTATATAATAGACCAGCTGATCCCCGGAATTCTTGAAGGTCTCTCCATCAATACAGTTTAACAGTACCTTGTTGGTCTCATACGGACTGAGCAAGTAATTGCTTTTTGCAGCAATGCTGATATCGATACTATTTTTATAGTAAAATTGCTCCGCCTCCAGAAGATATACATTACCGCCGGCCTCTTTACTGCTGCTTACCCGAGCTTCCGGATGGCTTTCCTTTATATTCGCTTTATATGTATCAAAATCAACAGGTTCATCCTGTTTCATTAAGCTTATCTTTCCCAAATACAGGCTTCCTGAATTCAATTTTAACCTGATTTCATTTTCACCCTGATTTAACCTGACCCTAACAGGAGACGGATCATAGGAAGTTATCCCGTAGGTTAAAGTTTCACACATGAAAGTATCCACCAGTTCCTGTTGAGGAAAAATATGATTTCCCTTCTTATTCCTTTGAAACTCATAATTTTTATAACGATACCTTACCGGTAACCGGATGTCTTTATAACCTGTCTCTTCCTCACCATTCACCTTAAGTGCTACTATGATCTGCTTATTATCTCTGATGAGTGGCTGGTATTCCATCCTCATCTCATAAACGCCTGCTTCTTCGGCTTTCACATGGAGAACCAGATCTCCTGTATCTGCTTTCCATAAAAGAACTTTCCCCCTGTAGTTATCAACGGAAAGTATCTCCAAGGACTCTGACCCTGTCAATTGGGAAGGGGAAAAATCATAAACCGACTCACCTTCAGTTTGATTGTTGTATGCGCCATATAATTCTTCATTAAACGGAAGAATCTCCCACTTATTCAGCTCCTTATGGAACCGTAAGGCGCTGACAGTTCCCCAGACAGCACAAAGAACTATTATAAATATTACAGCATTAAAACAGATTAGTTTTAATTCTCTTTTACTCATAATTTCCCTTTCCGCTACATTTTTCTATCATACATGCGAGTATATGAGTAAGTGTTTCGCATACGAATCTATTGTAAACCGACGGATTAACATTGTGAATACATTCTTATTATAAAACTGCCTTTAATTTTTCTGAATTAAGTTTGCTTTATAAGCAAAGTTACACCGGCTTGAACAGCCGGTGAACTTTGCATGTAAATTTTGCATATTCTTTATAATTGGCAATTAAAATTTTTAAGTAGAATTGTAATTTACTATTGATACTATTCATATTATACCATTCATATTATTTTGGCAAATTTGCTATAGCATCCTGATAGATTTTGTTTGCGACTTTATCCATCTCAGCAGCGTAATCGGACAATTTCTTTTCTCCTTTGATGATTGCAATGATTAATTCAGACATCGTTAAGGATTTTTCCTGACCGTTTACTGTACCTACAACACCGGTATCAGCCTCGAAGCGGGATTTTGAATAACCCGGTACCACCTTGTAACCTTCAACAAAGACATTCTCCGGCTTCTCTTTCAGCGAAGCATATACTTTCAGGAACATAGGGAAGTCCTGATAATCTTTCAGGAAGTATTCGTCAATCTCGGAATCGTAACCTGCATTCAAAGGAATACCGCTGTAGCCGACAATGCCAAACTCTTCCTTAATGGCTATTCTTGCCTTCATGCCGTCTACGCCAAAGGACATCCATTTTGCAAGCTCGTAAGCTGCCTGCGCATTCTGTGTATTCGATGATACAAATATGTAATCTGGTACCATTACAACTTTTTCGTTCGGCAGAGGATAAAGATCTGCCTTGAAAGGCATGTTACCACTCTGGAAGCTTGCCAAAGACCAGCTGGCTTCGTATTGGTTTGCTATATATCCTTCACCCCATGCCCAGCCGACTCCTTCAGGTAACCAGGGAGATGTAAAGCTTAAGTTTCCTGTATACCCTTTCTCTACTACTTCCCTGTAAATATCAATAGCCTTGGCAAATTCCTTGCTTGAAAAATTGTATTTTTCGCCATCAAAGGTACCGTAACCGATCGTATCACTCTCGGTCAATGCACCCCAATCCTCAATTGCAAAGTTATCGATGCCACGATATTTATCAGTAGTGGTAGCAGCTATCTTTTCAAGTAAATCATCCAGCGTATAGGAATAAGGCAAGGGTTCTACATTCAGTTCATCATAGATATTATAGTTAATCATAATACCATATAGATGCATTTGGAACGGGATTCCATATACTTTTCCGTTAACCGTTCCGCCTTCACGAACTGCTTCAACCACATTCTGGTATTCAATATCATTCAGGGCATACTCCGATACATCAGCTGCCCATCCGGCAGATGCCGTATCCGGAACATTGGTCCACATAAAAACATCAGGCAAAGCTTTCTGTGATGCCAGAGTATTCAAATAACTGCCATAGTCTCCCGGTGATCCGTCTTCATTCAGCGGTACTTCTACAATATTAACGGTAACATTCGGATGAAGTTCCTGAAACTTTGCAAGCATCTTTCTTTCAAGATTATCTTCCTCCGCAGTACCTAAATTCCATGCCATATAGGATAATGTTATCGGCTCATTGAAGATTTCGGAATCATCGTTTTCTTCATTATCCTTTTCTGCATTTTCGCTTTCCGAACCGGCAGTATCTGACGTTCCGGCCGTGTCTGTCGGCGTGTCTGTCTTAGTTGTTTTATTGCTGTCAGATTTTGAACAACCGGAAAGAGCTAGAATCGCAATCAAAATAATTGCGATCAAAGTAGATAAGATTTTTTTCATACCATTACTCTCCTTTTCTTTTCTGATCTTGTTCAAATGGAAAACGCTTAAACCAAATTCTCTTTTAGCGACTACATATTATCATATATATGCCTGATAATCAAGTACAATTTTATATATTTTTTTGTAATTTTAACGAATTAATCATAATATATAAGTATATTATTGACTTTTTCACTAGTTTAAGCGTTTTCTTTAATTTTAAGATTTTGCTTGCAATTTACATTTATTTGTGATAAAGTGCTCATGTAGGATAGCTGTTTTTGGCTTTTCTATAAGTTTTTTAACATCTTTATATTTATTTTTTTAAGTAATTTTGACGATTTTAGAATTATTAAGGAAAACGTTTTAATTTATTGAGCTATAAATAGGAGTGTTTATGATGAAGACAATCAATGACATCGCAAAATTAGCCGGTGTTTCTGTAACTACTGTATCCAAGGTATTTAATGGCCGAAAAGGAGTAAGTGAAGAAACAAGGCAGAGAATCATTGAAATTGCTGAACAGCTGGATTATTTTCCGAATCACTACGCTTCCCAATTAGCCCGCAAAAAAAGCGAGACTATAGGTGTAGTTTTTTCCATGCTGGAAAACAAGGGGCTACAGGATGAATATTTAATACGAATCATTAATGGAATTTTTAACAAAGCGGAACTGCTGGGCTACAGAATACTAATTTTTACGACCAGTACAGTAGAGCGGAACAATCAGACGGTTCTGCAGTTCTGCCGCTCCAACAATCTGGCAGGGCTTATCGTCCATGGACTGGACCGGGATGATCCTCAGCTGGAAAAGTTAATAAACAGTGAAGTGCCCTGTGTTTTTATCGATATCGATATCTGCGGTAAAAAAGCAACGAACATATCCGTCGATAATGTCAATGCATGTATTGAAGTTGTCAACATCCTGGCGGGTCTTGACCATCATCACATAGCATTTGTAACCGGTAACCTTCGATCTTCCGTTGCTGCAGACCGTCTCAAAGGGTATCAGATGGGAATGAATGCGAAAGGCCTGCCCCTGCATGTCATTGAATGCGATTATACGAAGGAAAATGCATATAAACTCAGCAAGAATTACCTGTTATCCCATCCTGAAGTTACGGCATTCTTCTGTGCTTCCGATCTTATGGCCATAGGAGTTATGGACGCTTGCCTTGATCTTGGATACCATGTACCCGATGATATATCAATTATCGGTTTTGATAATTTAAGTTTTACACAGTACGTCAAACCTCAATTGTCAACAGTTGCACAGAATTTTTACGAGATCGGCAGTCAATCTGTTGATCTGCTTAAAGATATTATAAATGGAAATAAAATGAATGATCACAACTATGTCCCATACCATATTGAAATACGAAATTCTACTGCAAAAAACCATAGAATATAGGAGGTCAATATGCTTCTAAAAACAGGCAACATGGAACTGGAAGTTCTGGACACTGGTGATATACAAAGATTGTCATTTCAGGACATTTGCATTAATCAGCTTTTTACTGACCATGTTGATACAATGGCAGCGAATATTTACCTTCGTATAAGGGAAGATAACGGTTACACCGTCCACCCTTTGATCGGGAAGGCATCCCGGGGTCAGTTTGCCGTTTTGGAAAAAACCAACCAATTGGCGTACAAAGGCCTTGTATCAGGTATTTCCTATTATGTGCTCTATACCCTTGCCAACGACAGATGGTTCATTGACATTAAATTAGAGCCGTCCCCCAATCAGCAGGCAAAAATAATTGATATTATCTACGGTCAGGATATAGGCCTTGCCTTCCGGGGGCATATTCAAAGCAACGAAGCATATAATTCACAATACATAGATCATAAGGCGTTCCAAACTGAACTTGGTTATGTTGTATGCTCCAGGCAGAATCAATGGCAGGCACAGGGCTGCAATGGGTTTCCCATGCTGCAGCAGGGTTCCTTCCAGCCAATCCGTTCCTTCTCCACCGATGGTTATCCGTTCTATGGATTAAACTACAAGATAGACGGGAAAATAAAAGAATTATACAGCGAAACTCTTAACAATCGGGTATATCAGTATGAGTTTGCATTCACAGCCCTGCAAACGAAGGAAGTATTACTGAAAGAAGAAACCCAATTCACTTTCTACGGTTTTATTAATCCCAGTCTCGAAACAGCAATAACACAACCTGTTCCCATGGAAGAAATCAGAAAATGTTATAGAAACCCTGACTGGGAATTACTTAATAACGCTTCCTTCAAGCCTGTATGCAAAACATTTCCCTGCATGTCATCCCTTCCCTTTACAAATGAAGAAGTTGACTCCATGTATCAGGTAAAAAGGCATGTGGAGGAATACGGCGGCAAACTTCTTTCCTTTTTCGGCAAAGATCATGAACATGTTGTCCTTATGGAAAAGGAGCTTTTGGTGGAACGCCCCCATGGACATATCATAATGTCCGGTACCTCAGATTTTGTAAAAGAGGATCGGCTTTCCTCGACCAATTACATATACGGTGTATTCGGCTCACAAACCGTTGTGGGAAATACTTCATTTAATAAGCTTACTTCTAACTGCAGAAATTCCTTAAATGTCAGCAAAACTTCAGGGCAAAGAATCCTAATCAAACAAAACGGCACCTATACTTTACTGACTATGGCAGGCCTCTATGAAGTCGGATACAACTACTCCAAATGGCTCTATAAGCTGGAAGATGATGTAATCGAAATTGTTTCCTATACCCATCATAAGACTCCAACCCTGACCCTGGAGTTTAATTCCATGAATCATAAAACCTATGATGTTGCCATCGTCAGCCATTTATGCAACGGTCCTGAACCAAACGCTGCGCCTTTTCAATATGAGCACAAAGGAAAAAGGGTTACAATCAGGCATGCCTTAACTACCCTTTCGGGCAGCCATTACCCCGGACTTCATTTTAATATAGAAACCGATCAGGCTTTTCAACTGCATGATGATTCCTTCTTTTATGACACCATCGGTTCAAAAGGGGAGCCTTATCTGGTCTGGGAGTTCTCTCAGGCAGAGCATATCACGATGACTACCACAGGCTTTATCAGTGAAGAAGAATTTGAAGTCATGCCTACTTCTTTTGATGCCGAAAAAACTGCATTTTTAAACTGGATTAAAAGAGTAACCCATGGCTTCAGTTTGGAAATAAGAGGCAAAAACCATATATCCCAAGAAGTGGATCAGATAAACGACATAGCCTTCTGGTATAGTCACAATGCCAGGATTCATTATCTTTCTCCCCATGGTCTTGAGCAATTCGGAGGTGCAGCCTGGGGTACCCGTGATGTTTGCCAGGGGCCTTTCGAATACTTTTTGGCCTTCCAGCATTATCCGGTCCTGAAAAGTATTCTTTCCATTGTTTATCGCCACCAATATTATGAAAACGGCAAATGGCCGCAATGGTTTATGTTCGATCGGTATTATAAAATTCAAAGTCTTGAAAGCCATGGAGATATCATTCTATGGCCGTTAAAAATACTTTCCGATTATATAAAGGCAACCGGCGATTTCTCCATACTGGACGAAGAACTGGAATATACCCGGAACACAGACTTTGAATATACAGATTTTAAAGAACCCCTTATCAGGCATGTGCAAAAACAGATCGAATACATAAAAAACCATTTCATACCGAATACTTACCTTTCCGCTTACGGGGACGGCGATTGGGACGACACCCTGCAGCCTGCCAATCCTGCTCTGCGCAAAACCATGGTAAGCGGCTGGACTGTAGCACTGACTTATCAGATTTTTAAAGAATTCGGAGAGCTTCTGAAAAATTGCCATCCAGAGTTAAGCAGGGAATTAACAGAAACAGCCGGCAGAATAAAAGAGGATTATCATAAATATATCATCAAAAACGGCGTTGCCTCCGGCTTTATCATTTTCAATGATAACGAAATCAAGTATTTGCTTCATCCGGAAGATCAAACCACAGGGCTGAAATACCGGCTGCTGCCCATGACCCGCTCCTGTATCAGCGAAATGTTTGACTTGGAAGAAGCTAATCACCACTACGCTATATTAAAAAAGCACCTGTACCATCCTGACGGTGTTCGCTTAATGGACAGAACCTGCACTTATCGTGGTGGTGTCAGCACCTGGTTCAAACGGGCTGAAACAGCCGCAAACTTCGGTCGTGAAATCGGCCTTCAGTATGTCCATGCCCATATACGATTCATTGAAAGTATGGCAAAACTCGGTAAGTCAGATGAGACATGGGATAATATTTTGAAGGTACTTCCCATTAACTTAAGACAGTATGTGCCGAATGCCTCCTACCGGCAGAGAAACTGTTATTTCAGCAGCAGTGACGGTGAATTTGACAACCGCTATGAAGCCATGGAGGAATTCGACAGGCTTCGTAACGGTACCATCCCTGTAAAAGCAGGCTGGAGGATCTATTCCAGCGGTCCGGGAATCCTGATGAATCAATTAATATCCAATGTACTGGGCCTTAGAATTGAACAGGAGTATATTGTATTGGATCCGGTCCTTCCAGATAAACTGGATGGCTTAACATTTTACTATAAAATAAATAATATTCCTGTCACAATTATATATGAACTGAAAGGTAACGGTCCGATTGAAGCAATTTATATCAACGGCAAACCGGTTCCATTTACCGAAGTAAAGAATCCTTACCGCCCCGGCGGTGCCAGATTTTCTTCCTCTTATATCACCGGGGATTGTGAAATACGGGTTATCAAATAACAGGATAAGAATGAATCTTGAAACGGCCACGTCAAACAATAACAGTAAGCTGGAGAAACGGAGTGATTTTTATGACTTCCAGAGAGTTGCTCGATTTGGAGATGCGAAAATGTTTTGATTTTTTCTGGGAAACAAGTAACCACGAAAAAGACAGCCCCGGATATGGCCTTATGCTGGACCGGTCCAATAATCCGGCTGTATCTTCCATCGCATCCGTTGGTTTTGCCTTAACCGGCATAGTTATTGGCATATTACATAAGTATATCACCTATGAAGCAGGACTTGAAAGAGTAAAAGGAACCCTGCATACCCTTCTTTATAATGTACCCATTTTGAAGGTTTCTTCGTACATTTCTGCCATATGGACACAGCGAAGCGTTATAAAAGCTGTGAATACTCCACCATTGATACCGCGTTGTGTTTAAATGGTGTTCTGGTTGCGGACGCATTTTTTAAAGACGAAGAAGTGCACAGGATGTCGGAGGAATTACTTAACCGAACCGACTACGGTAAATTTATATTTTACCGGGGGCAGAAAGCGTTCCTGCATATGTCATATAACGACATTGTCGGTGGTGATTATGCGAAAGACAGAGCCGGCTTTATCGGTGCCTGGGATATGACAGCGGAACAGATGATGATGTATATTCAGGCTGCCGGCCAGGATAATATTGACGAGGAAACCGCCAAAAACCTCTATCTGTCTTTTGACCGGCCTTACGGAACTTACAAAGGGATTGGCTGCTACTATGAGCCTGCCGGCGTATTGTTTGTCCACCAATACTCCCATTGCTGGTTTAAATTTCTTGATTATAAAGGATGCGACGGCATTGACTGGGCTGCCAACACAAGGAATGCCACCCTGGCTCAGATACTATGGTGCAGGGATCAAAAGCATATAAAGACTTTCCGAGAAGGGTTGTGGGGAGTCAGCGCATTTGACGGCAAAAACGGTTACGTGGTTCACGGAACCGTTCCGAGCAAAACAATGAAGCCAAACAGTGACGGTACCATAGGCCCATGCGCAATCGCCGGTTCCCTGCCCTATACCTATGAGGAAAGTACTCAGGCGCTTTTATACCTGTATGAACATCATCCGGCTATGTGGGGGCCTTACGGCTTTTACGACAGTATGAACAGCGAGCAGGACTGGTATGCGAATACCTACCTGGGAATTGATAAAGGAGAAACCATGCTAATGATTAATAATGCCCTGTATGGGGAAGTTTGGGATATTTATATGAGTCATCCAAGAATTAAAAAGGCAATCAAAAAACTCGGTATGATACCGGTCAGTACAAAATAACCTGTCTTATTACGGCGTATTGCGTTTTACCAAAAGTCGGTTTTGCAATACGCCCTTTTCTTTTATTTTTCCCAAATATACATAATGTGGCATGACATAATCAGATATTCTTCCACTTCACACAAGCGGTATGCATGTCCGCCCATATTCTTTCTGCCTGCAAATATAACCTGATGCCGAACTCTGTGTTAATACTGTAATTCACAACCTATTTATGGCCTGGCGTAAATGACTTATATCTATATTGGTGCAAATTTACATAAACTAGTAATAATTTAGTAAAGAAACTTCAGGATAAATATGTCTTTCTTGACGAAACCGGCAAACCTTCTTCTAAAGTAAAATCGCTGAAAAACTTCAGACTATCGAATTGTAAACCTGTTGTTACAGGCAATAAAGTTACCTGGTAAACATGGCAAATATTTTCTTAGTTAACTCCCTTTTACAGCATCTCCGATATTAAACGTATGTATCTGAAATTAATTTAAAACAAAACCATTAAGGCTATCTTTCATCAATTCGTTAGATATATCAAGGGCTTCGCTTCTGCTCGTACAAGGTGCTGTAATCATTAATCCGTCTTCACCCGACCATCCGCCCGCCCGGCGTGATTCATCTGTATACTCTATTACTGCTATTGTAAATTTGCTGAAATCTTTATTTATATAAATTCTCCCGAAGGTTATATCCAGACTCAGCCCCTGATCTATATTATAATATATATAGCCGCTGTTCGACTTATAAAAAAATATATCCAGATTATAATCTTTGGGGATCGGTATTTCATAACCCTCACATTCAATAGTCCCCTTAAATCTCTTGCTTAATGAAAGGCTTCTGTACATCTTTCCTTTAACAATTATATTTATCTGCTTTTCACTCCCGACATTGTCGGTGCCTAACCTGTATATTAGGCCCTGAAAATTTCTGTCAACAGTCCGGGGATAATAAATATAAATGGTGCAGACGCTTATAATAATTAAGGCAATTAATATAATTTTTTTCAAAAGATCTCTCATGTTTCACCACCATGCTCACTGTACCGTAATTTCAAACCGGTTTCGGTCCGGAACAGCAATTACGCTTTTGTATTTTCCGTTTCCTTTGATATTTTCTCGATATATTCAGCCGGGTGCCATATAATCTTTGCTGTCTCCTCAACTTGCCCTGAAATATATTGTGTCATAAACGGCTTTTTTATATCCGATTATGACACACAATATCAGTTAGGTGTTCGCTTTATTTTTTACATACAGCAATTAGGGGTATAATCATTTCCTGATCTGTCAGGCCTGCATGATGCGACACAAATTGATTTGACTCATTTGAATACACTATACCCTTATCCTTAATCGCTATTGCCATATAATCTCCTATAAATTCTTCAAATTTAGGATGCAATATTCCGGAGCCAAAAAGATTTCTTTTTATAATTTCATCTTTGGATAACAGCAAAAAATCGTCTCCAAAGTATTTTTTAAACTCTTTCGGAAAAATATCTAAATAATCATTTTTTACATAAAACGCAGCGGCCCTCGGTTCAATGGATGTAGGACGTTTCAGCATTGATAAAACCCGGGGATAATCAGTTAATATATAGTAATTTTGCACGTTAATATGCCCGTGATCCGCAGTCACTATAATCAACGTATCGGACAGCTCTTTACACATGCTTTCAATTTTGTCTTCAAGTTCCCTGATTTTTTCCGTTACGATATCATGATAGCAACCATATCTGTGCATAAGATCATCGGGGCTTTCCCAATACCCGTAGATATATTTTATTCCGGGCTCCCTGCATAAACGTATA
>Ga0134090_1001837_pt1 | contig 12542 bp, 10 predicted proteins | sample 1_4taG_FD_94453 | JGI IMG/M metagenome (GOLD analysis project Ga0134090, IMG submission 94453) | Switchgrass degrading microbial communities from high solid loading bioreactors in New Hampshire, USA - 1_4_20_6_A1 metaG | ecosystem: Engineered > Bioreactor > Semi-continuous > Anaerobic >...
AATGCCATAAGGGTTAGCTTTCCTGCTGTTAATCCTTTCTGTTTTCTCATAAACTATCCTCCAAACTCCTTTTTGATATAGTATTTGTCTATTTAGACTAATTTACTAATTTATTTCAATAAAAACGGTTTCATAATAGTCTTAAGATATAACACCAATATTAAATTTTAGGCAATAAATAATATATGTAGTAATCTCTTAAATGTAGTTAACTTAAAAAATATAGCAGTAAATTTCATCACGAGTGTAATGTAATCTTTCAATTATTATGTAAAAAATAACTAAGGTTTTAACTAATTAAAAACCTAATACTGATTCGTTATCATAAGTTTATGGATAAGAATAAAAATTTTGATTTAATGCTTTATACAATGATAATTTACAAATAGCTCATAAATAGAAAGAAAGGTCATATTAAATCTGTATGAGTAATGGATATTTTTATCAGTGTGCCAAACTTGTTAAATGGATTGCTAATCCGCCTCAACTATTTATATATAATCTTTTAAACAAAAAACTCTGGGACAGTTCCCAGAGTTTTTTATCCAATGTATGATAAATAATATTATTCAAATTTATCAAAGCACACTATTTCTCTCAATTCTTTTCTTGGTCTTGGAGAAGGAGTTTCAGCTGGATATCCTAATGGAGTTATAGCAACTACTCTTACCTTTTCAGGTATACCTAAAATCTCCTTTACTTTATTTTCATCAAAGCTTCCAAGCCAACAAGTCCCTAATCCTTGCTCATATGCTTCAAGTATCATATAAGCAGTTGCTATGGACAAATCTACCGTATATCTAGGCTGACCGCACTTCATAATACTGTCAGGCTCTGTACCACAACAAACTATAATAACTGGAGCTTCCCCAACAAAAGGCTGTTTAATTGCTTCATCAACTAATCTTTTCCTAGTTTCTTCATCTTTCACAACAACAAATTTCCAGTTCTGCCCGTTTTTCGCTGATGGAGAAAGCCTTGCAGCTTCCATAATTCTATATAACTTTTCTTCTTCTACAGGTTTATCCATGTATTTTCTTACACTTCTTCTATTTTGTATAGCTGTAAAAACGTCCATATCATCACCCCTTATGATTTTTCGATTATATTATAACAAATAAAGAAAATGTTTTTTAGATGTGCATAAAAAATTATTGTGTAGCTTTTATAAAATATATAAAACTAGTTAATCTATTTCATGTGTTATTTTAAATATCCTTTTCCTTGTGTTTCTATTTCATCTACGGATATGGAATTATTGGAGCGGATAAGAAATCTTACAAAAATGGGGAAAATAATAAGTAAAAAGAATTATAATAAAGAAAAACATTTAGATTCTTATACATATAGAGTAATATATGATGATGCTATTAAATTATTAGAAGTAATAGAACCTTATCTAGTTATTCAAAAGAAAAAGTTAAGAGCAAAATTTATACTAGAAAACTACAAATCAGTAACCCCTAGAAATGGGAAATACACAGAAGAAATGAAAAAGAAAAAGGAACAATTCTATATTGATTTTATGAAAATATAAAAGCCTTAACTAGATATATACCGTTAAGGCTCTTTTTATATATGGTGGAGGCGGTGGGAGTCGAACCCACGTCCGAAAATATATCCACAGGAGCTTCTCCGAGTGCAGTCAGTATTTTAGCATTCCCAAAGCTTAACTCCTACTGACAGGATTTAAGCTTTAGTAGCTTCTTAGTTCCGTTCCTAGCCCGAAGCAAAGCTAAGAACAGTTCCCCACTCGTTTGACGCCCTATCCTAAAGCGTGGGTACTCTAGGTAGGACGAGCCGCTTTAATTAAGCAGCTAAAGCGTAATTATCGTTTGCGTTTATTTTTAAGTGCCACTTTTTACGTTGATTGGCGACAACGACTCGCTACTCCTGCTTCAATATCCCCGTCGAAACCATATTCGCCCCCATTTTATGTTAACTTAGCAATATTATTTTATCAAAAATTAAATATTATGTCAACCAAATTAATCTACACTAAACATAACCATGTTAGTTATAGTTACTGATATTTAGGAGACAGATGTTGTCTAATCCTTCTTTCTGCATCCTTTTTAGCTATATCTTCTCTCCTATCATAAAGCTTCTTACCTTTAGCTACTGCTAATTCTAATTTTACTAAACCATTTTTTATATATACGCTTAATGGTATTAAAGTGTAGCCTTTTTGTGTAATATAGGAATTAAGCTTTCTAATTTCTCTTTTGTGAAGTAATAGCTTTCTTTGTCTTAACGGATCAACATTGTATATATTTCCCTGTTCATATGGACTTATATGCATTCCATTAATAAAAACTTCTCCATTTTTTATAGTAGCATAGCTATCTTTTATATTTACTCTACCTTGTCTTATGGATTTTACTTCTGTACCCTTAAGTACTAAACCCGTTTCAAATGTTTCCTCAATGAAATACTCATGCCTTGCTTTCCTATTAGTAGCTACTATTTTTACATCCTCTTTTTTCATAACAATCACCACTTTATCAAAATCTAAAACAAGTTTATCAGCCTTTAAAAGGCTTGTCAATAGAGAAGTAATAACATTCAGGATGAAATTAAACATCCTGAATGTATTTTAATAAATTAATAAATCATGGCACTAGCATAAAATCGATAGTTCTTCTGATTAAATTTGCATCTATTACTTTAACTTTTACAATATCTCCTAATCTATATTTCTTTTTAGTACTCTTTCCTATTACATAATAGTTATCTTCATCAAATTCATAATAATCATCTATCATGTTTTCAAAATGAACTAAACCTTCTACTGTGTTTTCAAGCTGTACATATATTCCAAAGGATGTTAATGATGAAATCATTCCTTCGTATACATTCCCTATTCTATCTAACATATACTCTGCCATCTTTAAATCATCTACTTCTCTTTCTACTTCTTCTGCTATCCTTTCAGTTTGTGATGTGTGTTCTGCTACTTTTGGCAGTATGGAATTTAACTTTTCTTGTTCGTTATAAGTTAAGCCTCCTTTATGGAACTTTTTGATTATCCGATGAATCTGTAAGTCTGGATATCTTCTTATAGGAGAAGTAAAGTGCGTATAGTATTTAGCTGCTAAACCAAAGTGAATATCATGTTCACTACTATAGCGAGCTTTTTTAAGTGATCTTAGCATTATTGTATTTATTAGTGTCTCTTCTTTCTTTCCTTTTACTTCCTTAGTAATCTTCTGTAGCTCTTTAGGATGTATTTCTTGGCTACCTTTAATCATATATCCAAAATTATGAAGAAACTTATTTAAACCGTTAATTTTATCTTCGTCTGGCTCTTCGTGTATTCTATATAGAAATGGTATTTGAGCCCAATACATTTCCTCTGCAATAGTTTCATTGCAAATAAGCATAAACTCTTCTATTATCCTATTGGCTATTCTTCTGTCCTCTTTGATAATATCAAGGGGTTTTCCATTATCATCAAGTATTATTCTAGCTTCAGGAAAATCAAAATCAATACTTCCTCTTCTATCCCTTCTCTCATATAATATATGGCAAAGTTCTTCCATTATCTTTAAATCTTCAACAATATTATCCATACCTTTAAAAGCACTATCATCCCCATTTTCCAACAGATCTGAAACATCGTCATATATTAATCTCGCCTTGCTTCGTATTACTCCTTCTACTATTTCATGATTTAATACATTCCCTTTCTTGTCAATCTCCATGAATACTGATAAAGTAAGTCTATCCTCATTTGGCTTTAAACTACATATGCCATTTGATAGTTCTTCTGGAAGCATTGGAATCACTCTATCTATTAAATATATACTATTTCCTCTTTTAAAAGCTTCCTTATCTAAGGGAGAATTCTCTTTAACATAGTGAGAAACATCTGCTATGTGAACTCCTAATCTATATTTATCTCCATTTTTTTCAATAGATACTGCATCGTCAAAGTCTTTAGCATCTGGTCCATCTATGGTAAATGTATTTAAATGTCTTAAATCCACTCTATTTTTTAGCTCTTCTTCACTTATAGTTCCTTCTATCTGCTGAGCTTGATTTTTCACCTTTTTAGGAAATTCTTCAGGCAATTTATAGTCTTTGATTATAGAAAGAATGTCTACACCTTTTTCCCCTATATATCCTAATATATCCACTATCTTTCCTTCAGGATTTCTCCTTTTTTCAGGCCATCTAGTTATCTCAACTACAACCTTTTGATTTGTTTTAGCACCATTTTTATTTTCTTTAGGTATAAATATATCATAGAATATCTTTGAATTGTCAGGTATGACAAATCCAAAATTCTTGCTGTCTTCATAAGTACCAACTATTGTGGTATTGGCCCTTTCTAGTATTTTTACGACCTCTCCTTCATCTCTTTTATTTTCCATTCCAGAATTTACTATCCTTACAACTACCCTATCTCCATCCATTGCTCCATTTGTGTTTTCAGCTGGTATAAATACATCTTCTCTTTCTTTATCATCAGGAATCAAAAAAGCAAACCCTTTCTCATTACCTTCCAATTTTCCTACTATTAAATTCATTTTAGACACAAGTCCATATCTGCCGCTTTTTGTTTGAATTATAATACCTTCCTTTTCCATTTCATCTAATACTTTATAGAACTCTTTTATATCTTTACCTGTTATTCCAAACTGTATTGCTAGTTCTTCTCTTAGCATGGGTTTATACAGTTTTTCTTCCATAAAGTCAATTATATTTGATTTTATCCCCATATTCATCCTCCATTCTTTTTCCTATGTTTATCAGTTTTTAAATTTTACTGCTTCTTATTTTCATACTGCTAAAGTTCAACTTATTTAGCAAATCTACATCATAAATATATATATTCTTATTCTTCTCCTCATGAACTCTTAAGGCAATATCTATCATTTCATCAATGAGCTTTTTAATCGGATATCCTTTGCCTTCCCATAAGTAAAAAGCAATAGATCCTGGCATAGTGTTTATCTCATTAACATAGATATTTTCCTCATCTAACAAAAAATCCACTCTGGAATTTCCTCTACAATCAATAGACATAAAGGCTTTTTTAGCTAAATCCTCTATTTTCTCTCTAATATCATCCTCTATATCTGCAGGTATTATTCTTCTATTATTTTTGCCAATTCCTTTTATATTACTTCTTATATATTTATCTTCAAAAGTCAATATTTCTTCCCACCCTAAAGGTTCTTCACATAGGGAAGATATTACCTTGTTATCATATCCCATCACTGCACAGTTGACCTCTCTAGCATTCTCTATCGCTTTTTCAACAATGATCTTTCTATCATATCTTATAGCTATTTCAATAGCATCAATTAAGCTCTCTCTATCCTTGGCTTTTGATATGCCAATACTTGAACCTAAGTTGGCAGGTTTTACAAATACTGAATACCCTAAAATATCTTCAATTTTACTTATTATGTCTTGCTTATTGTCAATCCATTCATTCCTATAAAACCACATATAATCAACTATAGGCAAATTGTTAGCTTTAAAAACATCTTTCATTATTATCTTATCCATACCAACAGAAGAAGCAATTATCCCACCACCAACATAAGGTATATTCATTAATTCGAAGATCCCTTGTAAAGTCCCATCTTCGCCATTTGTTCCGTGAATTGTTGGAAATACTATATCTATCTTATCAATAATTTTTTTCCTAAACAATCCCAAATTTTCTGGATGTAAATATAAATTGCTATCATTGGTATTTAGGGAAAATGTTACAGGTTGAATATCATCTAAATTGTTTTCTTTAAAGTTCTTAAATTTTTTTAAACTTTCACCAGTATACCATCTGCCTTTTTTATCAATATAAATTGGTATTGGATCATATTTTTCCATATCTATATTTTCAAGTACTTGTAACCCCGTTATTATGGATACATCGTGTTCTACGCTCCGACCACCGAATATAATTGCTACCTTCTTTTTCATTATACCCCCTCCTGATTACACATAATAGTTATCAGGCAAGTCATTTTCAAATAATATAACATCCTCTGGCTTTGCTATTTGTTGAATTATTAAAGTAGCCTCATCTAAGCTATCTACTACAAAAACATTCTCCTTATTATACCCCGCTTCCATCAATCCTTTATATATGGAATCCGTAATTGCTTTTCCCACTAAAATCACACGATCACATACCTTAGCAATATTTTTCCCAAATTCTTTGTTGATTTCTTTTTCCCTTTCTCCCAATTCCACCATGCCCGGAGTTACTATGATTTTCTTATTTCCTTTAATCTGCTGCAAAACTTCTAAAGCAGCCTTTGCTCCTATTGGATTAGAGTTAAAAGAATCATCTATTATAGTAATTCCTGTACCGGGATTTATTAAACTTAACCTATGAGGTATAGGTTCAATTTTTTCAATTCCTTTTTTAATCTCTTCTAAGTTAAGTCCTAAAGCTATTGCCACACTTGCTCCTGCTAATATGTTATATATGTTATGTTTTCCCAATAATTTTGTTTTGCATTGTACACTATTGCCTCGTTTATCTTTAAGCATAAATATAGAGCCTTCATCAGTTATTTGTATATCCTCTGCATATAAATCCAATTTTTCAATATCTTTCATCCCAAATAGTATCTTTTCTTTAAAAGTTTTATCAGCAAGTCTTCTCACATATTCGTTATCATAATTGAATATAGCTATACCTTCTGGTGGAAGTTCCTCTATTAATTCATATTTTGTTTTCATTATGTTATCAATATTTTTGAAAGTTTCCAAATGGGTTGGTCCAATGGATGTGATCACACCAATGGTTGGTTTGGTAAGTTTTGCCAATTCCCTAATATCTCCTATATTTCTAGCTCCCATCTCAGCAACAAAGATTTGATGTTTCTCGTCTAATTTTTCATTTATCACCTTACTTAATCCCATAGGAGTATTGTAGCTTTCTGGAGTAGTTAAAACTCTATATCTTTGTTTTAATATGGTAGATGTAATAAACTTAGTGCTGGTTTTCCCAAAACTACCAGTTATACCTACCACTTGCAGACTTTTCATGCTGAGTATTTTTTTCTGAGCCTTTTCATAGTAATATTTATTTATTCTCTTTTCTAAAGGTTTTATTATCAAGTTGGATGCATATAGCAAATGGGATTGAAAATAGTATAATATGAAATGCAGATATAGAACTAAAGGAATGTACTCAAGATTAAAGTAAAAATATAGGTTATATAATAGTAAAATTGCAAAAGAAAGCACCAAATTCAGTATTCCATTGCCAACAAAAAGTCTTTTAGCCCTATTTGTGTATACCAATGGTTTTTTAGGTTTTTCGGGCTTTGTTGTTAAAGTGATAATAAAACAAATAACCCATATGAAGTAGTAAATAATTCTCACCACTATAATCTGTCTCTCATCGTTAATAATATTTACAAAAACACCATATAATACTGTAGCTATTGTTAACAATAAAAGCGATCCTTTAAGTTTATTGGAGTAAGCCTTTTTGCTACTTCTAATCCTAACAATATATTTTTTCTCTTTATATCCTTCTAACTGCAGCATGTGCAAAAAAAATTCAGTTCTTTTTATTACAAAATAAAACCACATTAACAACAATAGTATTATCTTATCCAAATATACTCACCCCCTGATTGGTAATTATAAAGGGGATATTTTGAATTATAATTAATTATTTTTTAACCGATTAAAAATGCTTTTAAAACTGCTGCAAATTTATAATAATCATCCAAATAGGAATAATGGCCTGCTCCTTCGAATATAACCAATCCACTATCTGGTATTTCCTTTTCCATAATTTTTCCCATATATAAAGGAGTATCTTTATCCTCATCTCCCCAGATTAGTAAAGTTGGACATTTAATCATTTTAAGCATAGGTCTAAAATTCTCATTTATTACCTTTACCAGTGTTTTTCTCATTACTCCACTTGCATTTTTGTAATCCGTTGAACCAAATCTAGAATAAAACCTTTCCATTGTTTCATGGTTCTTATTCCTATAGAATATAATCCTATATATTAGCTTTAACATTTTAAAACTATATACCTTGAAATAGTATTTGATATTTCTTTTAGGAATGAGTCCAGCACTATCTATTAACACTAGTTTTTCAACCATTTCAGGATAGTTTACTGCCATTAGTATTGATATTTTCCCACCAAAAGAATGCCCAATAAGGATAACTTTCTTTATTTCCATTAAATCAATGAATTCTTTTACAATCCTTGCATAATCCTGTGAGTTAAGTGGATACTGAGGCTTATCGCTTTTACCAAACCCTGGCAGATCCATGGAATATACTCTGAAATGTTCTTTTAAAATATTCACTATAGGCATAACCGTATCTATATTTGCTCCCCATCCGTGAAGTACTAATACATTTTTACCTTTTCCTTCGCATATGTAGTTAATATTCATATTTTCAATAGTAACCATACTCCATCTTCCCACTATCTCACTCTCTAATTAGTATTATTAACTATATATATGCTAATATTACAATAAAGGTTATCATTATTTTTCAAAAAAATATAAAGTACCCTCCTTAAAGAGGGCACTTTATATTAAAACTACAACAATATTCCACCGACACTAACAAATAGCTGTGCAAATACTAACGCAACTATTGTCATCAATTTTATTAAGATGTTTAAAGATGGTCCAGATGTATCCTTAAATGGATCTCATACTGTATCTCCAACTACAGCAGCCTTATGAGCATCGCTACCTTTTCCACCATGATGTCCTTCTTCTATATATTTCTTAGCATTATCCCAAGCTCCACCAGCATTTGACATGAATATTGCCATAAGCACTCCAGTAATCAATGAACCAGCAAGCAATCCACCTAGAGCCTCTGCTCCTAATAGTAATCCTATTACTACAGGAACAACTACAGCCATAATTCCAGGAACAATCATTTCTCTTAAAGCTGCTTTTGTACTTATATCAACACAAGTATCATACTCAGGTTTTGCTTTTCCTTCCATTATTCCTGGTATTTCTTTGAACTGTCTTCTTACTTCTTCAATCATATCGTTTGCAGCTTTACCAACAGCATCCATAGTCATAGCTGAGAATAGGAATGGTAGCATTCCTCCTATAAACAATCCTACGATTACTGCTGGATTAGTTAAATCAATACTACTTAATTTAACTGCCTGAGTATAAGAAGAGAATAAGGATAATGCAGTCAAAGCTGCAGAACCTATAGCAAATCCTTTTCCTACAGCAGCAGTAGTATTTCCAACTGCATCTAATTTATCTGTAATCTGTCTAACTCCCTCTGGAAGGTCACACATTTCAGCAATTCCACCAGCATTATCAGAAATTGGACCATAAGCATCAACTGCTACTGTCATACCAGTTGTTGAAAGCATTCCAACTGCAGCTAATGCTATACCATATAGACCAGCACTTGTATCAATACCATTTCCTGTAGATGCTGCAACATAGAATGCAACTAAAATACCTATACATATAACTACTATTGGTATACCTGTAGATAACATACCAACTGATAATCCACCGATTATATTTGTACTAGAACCAGTTTCTGATTCCTTTGCAATTTTCTTTACAGGATTATAATCTCCAGAAGTATAGTATTCTGTAACTCTACCTATTATCAATCCTACTACCAATCCTGCTAAAATAGCTATAAATGGCTTCAATGAATTCAACAAGTATTTGCTCAATGCAAGAGCAGCAACCATTGTTATTACTGAACTTGCAAGTGTTCCATTATTAAGAGCTTTTTGTGGGTCTTTATCTCCTCTTACAAAGTATGCACCAAGTATGGATGCAAGTATTCCTACAGCAGCCAATGCAAATGCATACAATACTCCATTTTCGCCGTAAGCTACTAATCCTAATGTAATAGCAGACACAATAGCCCCTACATAAGATTCAAATAAGTCAGCACCCATTCCTGCTACGTCTCCTACGTTGTCTCCTACGTTATCCGCAATTACTGCAGGGTTTCTTGGGTCATCTTCTGGTATTCCAGCTTCTACCTTACCTACTAAGTCAGCTCCAACGTCAGCAGCTTTTGTATATATTCCACCACCAACACGTGCAAATAGAGCAACTGATGAAGCACCAAGGCTAAAACCAGTAACTATGGCATCAGATCTGAATATTATGTATAATATACCAACGCCTAATAATCCCAAACCTACAACGCTCATTCCCATTACTGTTCCACCGGAAAAAGCTATATTTAAAGCCTTTGTCATTCCTTCTTCTTTTGCAGCATTAGCTGTTCTGACATTAGCCTTAGTAGCTACTTTCATTCCATTATATCCAGCAAGAATTGAAAAAACAGCACCGATTACAAAGCATACAGCTGTTTGCCAGTTAATTGCGAATATTAGAATTACAAATAGAACAACAACAAATATTGCTACTGATTTATATTCTCTTCTTAAAAAAGCCATTGCTCCTTGCTCTATATATGAAGCTATTTCCTGCATTCTTTCATTACCAGGACTAACGCTTTCAACATATTTAGCCTTATAAAAAGCAAATAAAAGAGCTAGGATTCCAACTACTGGAGCGGCTATTAACATGAAATCCATTTAGCATACCTCCCTATTAAGTTTTTAATAATAATTATAATGCTGTTAAAATTAGTGCAGATAACATGAATACAACTGCTGAGACAGTAGTTATTCTCTTTAGCATTGCTTCTTTGCTCCTGGAATTTGACTTATTAAAAAAGCTATCTCTTTCTCCAGTGATAGCTCCTAATCCCTGGGTTTTTTCATCTTGCAATAACACTGACACTATTAAAGCTATACTAGATATCATAAATATTACTGTAAAAAAAATAGCCACTTTTACACCTCCCACATTATAATAATCATCACATATAGATTCTAGCTAAACAAGAATATTTTAACACACTAGTCCCATAAAATCAATAATATTAATACTTAGTGCATATAAGAAAACTTATTACATAACTATGGAATAAACCCAATTAAAAAACGAGATTTTTCTTTTAAAACAATTTACACATATTGATTTAATCATAAAGAATAGTAAGGATAATGATATCCTTACTATTTCTTTATGTTATAAAATGCTTCCATGCCTTTGTATTGTGATGCATCTCCAAGCATATCTTCAATTCTCAATAATTGATTATATTTTGCTGTTCTATCTGTTCTTGAAGGAGCTCCCGTTTTAATTTGACCAGTGTTTGTAGCTACTACTAGATCAGCTATTGTAGTATCTTCAGTCTCACCTGACCTATGAGATATTATAGCTGTATATCCATGAGTTTTTGCCATTTCAATAGTATTCAATGTTTCGGTTAATGTACCTATTTGGTTTAGCTTAACTAATACCGAATTAGCTACTCCCATATCTATTCCTTTTTTCAATCTCTTAGTATTAGTTACAAATAAGTCATCTCCAACTAGCTGAATTTTTTTGCCTAACCTATCAGTTAGCTTTTTCCAACCATCCCAATCCTCTTCAGCTAATCCATCTTCTATGGATACTATTGGATATTTTTCTACCAATCCATTATAATAATCTATCATCTCATCAGAAGTTAATTCTCTTCCTTCTCCAGCTAACCTATATACTTTTTTGTCCTCATCATAAAGTTCTGTTGCTGCTACATCAAGAGCTAATACTATATCTTTACCTGGTACAAAACCCGCTTTTTCAATTGCCTCTATTATTGTCTTCAAAGCTTCTTCGTTGCTAGATAGATTTGGTGCAAATCCTCCTTCATCACCAACTGATGTATTTAATCCTTTTGCTTTCAATACAGATTTTAAGTTATGGAAAACTTCAGCTCCCATCCTCAAAGCTTCTCTGAAATTGACAGCTCCGATAGGCATTACCATGAACTCTTGAATATCTACATTGTTATCAGCGTGCTTTCCACCATTTAAAATGTTCATCATTGGCACAGGAAGAACTTTAGCATTTATTCCTCCAATATACTGGAATAGAGGCATTCCTAACTCATTTGCAGCTGCCTTTGCTACTGCAAGGGATACTCCTAGTATAGCATTAGCCCCTAGCTTTCCTTTATTTTCAGTGCCATCTAATTCTATTAGCAAGTTATCAATGGCTAATTGATCAAATACATCCATTCCAATAATTTCTTCTGCAATAATATTATTGACATTTTCTACCGCTTTTAAAACACCTTTTCCAAGATATCTATCTTTATTTCCATCTCTTAACTCTACAGCTTCAAAAGCTCCTGTGCTCGCTCCTGATGGAACAATGGCTCTTCCATAAGCATCAGACTCAGTCCACACTTCAACTTCTACAGTTGGATTGCCTCTCGAATCCAATACTTCTCTGGCATATACATCAGTAATTAAACTCATTTCTAATCCTCCCTTATCCATTTGATTTATTCTAGTAGCATATTAATCTCGAATTATCAAAGATTCTCCCGTCATCTCTTTTGGTTTTTCTAACCCCATTATATCCAAAATTGTAGGTGATATATCTGCTAATATACCTTCTCTTAACTTAACCTGTTCTTCTCCTACCAAAATCAAAGGAACTTTGTTAGTAGTATGGGAAGTA
>Ga0134090_1001839_pt1 | contig 12529 bp, 10 predicted proteins | sample 1_4taG_FD_94453 | JGI IMG/M metagenome (GOLD analysis project Ga0134090, IMG submission 94453) | Switchgrass degrading microbial communities from high solid loading bioreactors in New Hampshire, USA - 1_4_20_6_A1 metaG | ecosystem: Engineered > Bioreactor > Semi-continuous > Anaerobic >...
AATATTATTGTACAACTATACCTTTCCGAAGGCAAGAAAAAAGTTCAAATCCCTTATTCTGAAGGCAACCGACGAAACAGTCAAAATTCAACAACCTGTTTACAGGATGATTTCAAAAATAAATAAAAAAGGGATTATTTTAACCATGGAGCACGAAACATAAAATTTAACCACGGGGGATAATAAAACTAAAACAGACGGATGGCGTGTAATCAATGACTAAAAAAAAGCGGCTGGAACCGCTTCAGACTGTAGACAAAATGGCATCCAGGATATTTTTCCTGAATGCCATTTTTACGATAGGCAATAAGATATTTGATGCAGTGTTAATGGTTTATTTAACAACCTGAATTGACTCCCTGTCGATGGTAAGGGCCACAACCAATACAAAGATTATACCCTTTATCAGTTGCTGCATGGCCGTATCCAGAGCCAGCATAACAAGCCCGTTGTTCAGTATGCAGAAGATCAGCGAGCCTACAATTATATTATAAAATCTTACCTTGGAGCCACCTGTTATGGGCATGCCTCCCAGGACGAGCGATATGAGTATCTGGGTTTCCAGCTGGTTTCCGGCAGTAGCGGTTATGGAGCCAACCTTTATTACATTAAGGAAAGCCGCAAAGCCTGTAATTGCGCCGGCGGCAGTGAATACCAGAAACTTGGTAAGGTCGGTGCGCACACCGGAGTATTTGGCCGCCGTTTCGCCGGCGCCTATGGCTTTCAGAACCATGCCCAGCCTGGTATAGTTAAATAACAGGTAGATAATCAGAAGCACCAGTATGGTGAGCAACATCTTCAGCCATGTGACGTTATAGCTTGTAACGCTTACATGGGCAGCTACAGGGGAGTTGGTTGTAAGGTAAGCATTCAGGCCTCTGAAAAGGAACATGGTGCAGATTGTAACAATAAAGGAGGGGATACGGAACTTCACGTGGAAGAACCCGTTAATGGCACCAATTATTGCTCCTACAGCAATTCCCGCTATAATTGCGAGAATTATATTATAAAATGACAGATAGCTTATTACAATGGAAGACAGGCCGAGAATAGAACCCTGCGAGAAGTCAAGCCCGCCCATGGTCATTACCATGAATACACCGGATGCTGCTATCATAAGGACATATACCTGGCTGAGAATAAGGTTTATGCTCTTAGGCTGAACTATTCTCATATCTGTCAGAAAGGCAAAAACCAACAATATGACTATGAAGCCTACCATCGGCAGTACAGCATTTATATGTATCCTGTCAAGGAGATTTCTGACAGACCCCTTTTCATTCTTCTGTTCATTATGCTCCAGGGATGTTTGACTCAACATTGGATTAACCTCCTTAAACCATCTTCGCTATGAAGTCTTCCTCGCTGAGGTCCGGGCTTCTTAATATTTCACCGTTGATTATGCCGTCCTTCATTATCAGGATTCGGTCGCTCATTCCCATCAGTTCCTGTATTTCCTCGGAAATCAGTATGATGGATTTGCCTTTCTTTTTAAGCTCATACATCAATGTATATATATCCGCCTTGACCTTGACATCAATTCCGCGGGTAGGACTGTCAAGCACTATGATATCGAAGTCTCTTCCCAGCCAGCGGGCCAGAACCACTTTCTGCTTGTTACCACCGGACAATGAGGATACAAACTGGTTGATGCCGGTCATCTTGACATGTATCATATCTGCATATTTCCCTGCAAACCTATCCAGTTTTTTGTGCCGCAGAATTCCCCTTTCGGCCAGCTTATCAAGGGAAGGCAGGCATATGTTGTTCCTTATTGTTTCATTCAATATTACCGATTCATTGTCACGGTCCTTGGATGTATAGGCAATATTATGCTTTATGGCATCACATATGGAATTTATCCGGGTGCCGTCCGCCAGGGCAACGGTGTCTCTGCGGTTTTCCGATGCACCAAATATGGCTTTCCCCAGTTCGTGCATGCCGCAGTCGCTTAAACCTCCGATGCCCAGTATCTCACCCTTATGCAGCTTAAAGCTGACATCTTCGAACTCGCCGGGAACTGTAAGCCCCTCCACACTAAGCACCACATCATCCGATACAGGCTCGCCGTAGTCGGTGCGGTAATACCGGCCTTTAAGTTCACGGCCTACCATAAGCCGTTTCAGGTCGTCTTCGTTAACCTTGTCGCTGTCTACAGTATCAATCAGTTCCCCGTCCCGCAGAACTGAAATTGTATCTGTATACTCAATTACTTCAGAAAGATCGTGGGATATGAAGATTACGGTCCGGCCTTCCTCACGGAAGCGTTTCATTATTTTATAAAGCTCCTCACGTCCGTTCTGGCTTAAGGCCGTTGTGGTTTCGTCAATTACAAGAATTTTGGGGTCAAAATAGGTAGCCCTGACTATTTCAACCAGTTTTCTGTCCTCAAATGTATAATTATCTATCATTGAGTTTCCCCTGATATGGCGGAAACCGTATTTTTCAAGCAATCGGTCTGCCTCCTGGTTCATGGCGGCAGTGTTTTTTATTCCACACTTTATGAACCTGTCTTCATTACCCAGGAAGATGTTTTCAGCTACAGTCAGGCCAGGCAGGGTGCCCATTTCCTGGACTATTATGGATATGCCCTTACGGTTGGCCTCAACCAGGCTGTTGATTTTCAGCTCCTCGCCATCCAGTATAAATCTGCCGGAATCTACAGTATGAATTCCGCACAACATGGAGCAGAATGTGGATTTGCCCGAGCCGTTTTCACCTATCAGACCCCTTATTTCGCCTCTTCTAAAGGACATGGAGACATTTTTGACAGCTTTTGTTATGCCGAATGATTTGCATATATTCTCGGCTCTTAAAATTATATCATCCATGTTTACCCTCCTGAACAAATGTCTCAATAAAACCGTTACTTAACAACTGTACCTTTAACCGACCTTAAGGTAAGCGCAACAATTATAAGCAGTGCGGCTCCTGTTATGAGATTCTGAATGGTCGTCGGAGCGCCCAGGGCTACGAAGCCGTTGAATATGATGGATATTATAAATTCACCGATAACAATCGCAACAATAGGTGAACAATATTTTCTGAAAGCTACGCCAAAGAAGCAGCCCATCAGAGGGGTAAAGTTACGTGCCATGGAACTCATTTCGGTGACGGCTGTCATGGAAGTGCCATAGCTGACTGCCAATATGGCCATAACACCGACAAAAAAGTGCTGGGTAACAAATCCTAAAACTTTATATTTATTGATGTTCACGCCCATATTTTTCGCCATATTCTCATTGCTGCCGATTGCATGTGCATATGTACCCATTTTGGTGTATTTCAATATAAGATAAGCCAGGACAAACATTATTGCCGACACAATTATATTGCCCGGAGCAACGCCAAGGCCGCGAAGGTCGCTGGCCAGTGACTGTTTTTCACCTTTTGCCACGAAATAAGCCAGACTTTCATAGATGAGCATCAGGCCTACGGTTACAATCATTGAAGGTATCTTCAGCTTAACATAAATAAAACCGTTAAGAATACCTATAATTATTCCGGTTATTACACAGCCGATTATCAAACCCGGATAGCCGAAAGTTTTTGACAGAATCACTCCGACGATGGATGAGAGCACCACATTTGCACCTATGCTGAAATCAAACAGCCCCATGGTGACAATAAAATACACGCCGCATGCTCCCACCGAGTAGATAATACTATATTGCAGATAATAGCTAAGCGCTTCCCAGCTTCCAAAATTATCAGGTGTCAGTATCTTGAAAAAGGCCCAAAAAAGAAAAGCAAGCATCACAAGCAGACCTACACCGTAATAACGCCCATATACCTTATGTGTTTTCAACTGTTGAATTTTTTCACTAAGCGTCATATACATCTTCCCCATTTTTTAATTATTAAGCGTGAGGGTTGAGGCTGCCATGTGAGCAGCCCCAACTCCTCCCCGCTTATGTTTTATCATTAATTTCTATTTTTCGGAATGACGCTGCATAACCTCTTCAATGCTAAGTTTTGCAGCGGTTTCTTTCAGCTGATCGAAGGAGTAGTCGGCCATTGCTTTCATTTCTTCTTCATTATACGGCAGTTCGTCTATAAAGTATTTCTGGAAGTTGGCGTAATCTTCTGATGAAGAAACGAATATGTAGGGGAATACGATTTCATAGAAACCGTCGGTGGGAACCTCATATTTGCCGCGAACGGCGTTGTAAACCATCATGAAGGCAAAGAGCGGATCGGCAAAGTGGCCTCCGGATTCAACCGTGATGGCGCCCTTTTGAAGCTGAACATCAAGGTCATGGAGGAAGTCGGTGGATGCCACGCCAATCTGACCTGTCTTGCCAAGGCCTTCAATAGCCTGGATGGCACCGATCAGAGGATCGCCTCCGCCGCCTGCTACTATCAAAGCATCTGCATCGGGATTGGAGGAGAGTATTGCTTCAGCGGTAGCCCTACCGGTATCGGAGGTGGTTCCGCCGTACTGGGGCTCAAGGAGTTCCACAAGATCATTAGGATGTTCCTTGTTCCATCCTTCTACGCCTTTCTTGTATCCTTCCCATCTTGCCAGGAATGTGGCGTCACCGGGCTCCCAACCCATGAGAGCTATCTTGCGGTAGCCTTTTTCGGCAAGAACTTGAGCCAGTTGGTATCCGTTGTCTACCTCGTCTTCATGAACTGTTCCGACATAGTAAGGAGAGCTTACAGCCAGTTGATATTCATTGGGATTGCTCTCTTTATTGATGGAGCGGAAGAACTGTGCAACATATATTTTATTCTCATTTGCTGTGTTGATTACAGATGTCATTTCAGCAGATGAGGAGTTGCAGATTATTACACCGTCACAGCCGGCTGCAGCCAATGTTTCCATGGAAGCCGTTACCTTTTCGGAAATATGATTCTGGTCAACATATACCAGTTCAACTCCCAAGGCCTTTGCTGCAGCATCAAGTATCATCTTGCACTGGCTGCCCAGGGTGTCGGTTGAGCTCCAAATGGAAACGCCTATTTTTATTTTTTCCTGTTTGCCTTTTTCTGTACCTCCCTGTTCACCGGTATCCGTGACTGCACCTCATTCTCCACCGGTGCTCGTGGCTGTCTCAGTGCCTTTAGCGCCACATGCAGCACAGCTAAAAACCAAAGACAGAGCCAGCAAGAGTGCTAATACTTTTTTCATTCACCATTCTCCTTTCTATTTTTTAGACGGTTTCTCAAAGAAACCTGTCTTTTAAAGCACAAAAATCATCCCAGGCACAAAATGATTCCCGGGTCTGCCGCGCAGGAAAAGAATACCCCCTGAAGATCAGATAGGGACAAAACTTAACCCGGCCATGTTTTTCACAATACAGCTGGGTTCCGGAATGTTCACATCCAGTGTGTGATATTCAAAGCATAAAATTTTCCGTCGGCTGACGATCAGGCTGAAAGGATAATAGAGATAAAAATCTAAGTTATCTTGCCTGCATAGATATGGCATTTATTGCCCAAAATCATTTTAGGCCTTTTGCCCTTTTCCGCCAGTAACTGAGCATCTTCAAAACGAGATTCCAGGTCGGTTAAGAAGTGAATGTTGAAAGCATCTTCCCTGTCGCCATATACTATAAGATGACTGTGACCTCTCTCATCACAAAACTCCGGGACCTTCTCCATGCTGATTTCATAATCTTCCCGCGCAAAATCGGGTACTTCGTTGTAATTAATGGGAATGGGGTTTTCCATCAGCTCTTCCTTGGCTTCCTCCCCAACTACTATCCCAGTCATCTTGATCAAGCTCCTTAAATGTATACAAAATACTTTAGACCAGTGCTGCGGTTTTGAGCGGTGTTAGGATTGCCAAGTGTATGGCCTTTATTTTCTGCTTATTAAATGCAACTGGTTCATTTATGCTTTCCTTTTTATTATTTAAAATACGCCGGTTAATTTGTCAATGTATACAACATATATTTTTGTATATTTATTGTAAATTTTTCGCATATTAAGAATGAAAATATTGTGGTATTTTGTTACTTATGAACATAATGATCAGTAATAGATATCGTTAATTGTCCTGGAATTGACGGAGTCGGTGTCAGAATATGACGCTTTTTAGCGGTCTAGGATTATAATGTATGTAAAATTAACGTTAAAAAAGCCGGCTGCCGGGAAAATATTACATCCCGGCAGCCGGCTTTTATAGCAATTAATGTAGAACCAGTTTCTGATAGTTATTCAACTATCTTTGCCTTCATTTTTTCAATCAGCTCCATTATCTTTTTCTCTATTTTGTCCAGGTCCTCTTTTCTCGGTGCCCCTTCGAATTCGACAGATTCGATGAAGTCCCACTTCATCCTGTTTCTTTCCGTTATCTCATTAAGTTCTTTTTCCGCACCTCCGGACCATCCGTAGGACCCGAACCTGAACGCGGTCTTTCCCGTAATCTTCTTCCTGCCGATTTCATCGAGTGCTGCGGCCGCCGGCGGGAAGAGCTTGTATTCATAGGTTGGAGCGGCAATGATTATCCCTGCGGACTTCAGAACGTCTGCCATCATTTCGCTTAAGTTTTGATGCGGCAGTTTCAGCTTGTTGTACTTTATGCCTTCCCTCCTGAGGATGCCCTCGACAAAACCCACTGCCTTTTCGGTCATGCCGTACATCGAGCCGGACAGGATGGTTATCTCGTTTTTGCCGGCTCCCTCGGCGTACCGGGTAAACCTGGTATAGTCGCTGATGATTTTTCCGGGATTCTTTCTGTAGACCGGCCCATGACCCGGGGCTATCGTTTTTATATCCAGCGTCTTCGCTTTCTCTATTGCCTTTTTAACGCTTGGAGTGAACGTGGCCATCACATTGGAATAATACCTTATTCCTTCTGATTCAAAGAATTCCGCTTCCTCCGACGTCAGTTCATCATCGAAGCAGTGGTCACCCATCCGTCCGAATGCTCCGAACATGTCACAAGAAAAGAGAGTTTTCGTGCTTTTTTCATATGTGTACATGGTATCCGGCCAGTGGACGTTGGGTACCGGATGGAAACTCAGCACCTTGCCTTTTCCCAAGTCAAGGGTATCGCCTTCCTTTACAATTCTTATTCTGTCTTCCCCGTAAAATGACCTTACCATCCCTGCGGCCTTTTCGGTGCAGATTATAGTAAAATCGTTCCTGACTTTCATGAAATCCGCAATCCAGCCGGAATGGTCGGGTTCCATATGGTTTACGATAAGATAGTCAATGCTCTGCGGATCAACACCTATCTCCTTCATGTTTGTATAAAAGTTCTCAGGTATTCCGTCCCAGCCTATTACTCCGTCAACTATGGCGGTCCTGTCGCCCTGAATTATATAGGAATTGAGGGTTACCCCGTTACCGATATCCCACATACCCTCAAACAGTATGTCATCGACATTCATCGTCAGCATGTGTATTCCGTCTGCGATTCTGAGTTTCTTCATCGTTCATCCTCCTTTTGTCATACTCCAGCAGAATGATTGGTCATATCACAGGCATCCCGGTGATATACTGTAAAACCGGCTTGCCGTACTGCATAATCAATAATACTACAAGTAAGCCTGATTTGCAGTACTTTTATTCATAATTTGCAAATATGCTTTTTTAAAGCAAAACTATGTTCAAAATAACATTTGAAGTTGACAATCGGTACCAGCTTATGTTAATATTTTAACGCATAGGGGAGTAGTTCGCGCCCAGAGCGCGCTCCGGGTCAACATCATGGCGGATAAATAGTATCCGTCTGGCACGGAGTAACCGCCTCACTTGAGCGGGAAAAGAACGAGACTTATGCGCGGTAAAACGCGCAAAGTCTCTTTTTTTTAACTCTGCAAAAACGACAGAAAAGCTGCTTGAAGAAAGGAGAGACTGTCTTGAAACACTATTTCATGTCGAAGGAGGACGTACTCAGGGAAGTAGGCAGCACCGAACGCGGACTGACTTCTGCTGAAGTTTCCCAAAGGCTTTCCAAATACGGTCCCAATCGTCTTGAAGAAGGCAAGAAGACTACGGTATTCCAAAGAATCATCGCGCAGATATCCGATCCTATGGTGCTCATACTGATTGCAGCAGCGGTAATATCAGGCATAACATCACACTTTTCAGGTGAGTCATTGTCAGACGTATTCATCATCATGTTTGTCGTAGTGCTCAACACTGCTCTCGGCGTGATTCAGGAAAACAAGGCGGAAGCCGCCATCGAAGCTCTCAAGGAAATGGCTGCATCCACTTCCAAAGTAATGCGCGACGGACATATAGTCCATGTTAAAAGCGAAGAACTGGTCGGCGGCGACGTGGTGCTCCTTGAGGCTGGAGATGCGGTTCCCGCAGACGGACGTCTTATCAGCTGCTACAGCATGAAAGTTGAGGAGGCTGCTCTGACCGGTGAATCGGTACCGGTGGAAAAAACCGATGCTACGCTTGAATCCAGGGATGGAGACGTCCCTCTGGGAGACAGGGTTAACATGGTGTATATGGGAAGTTCTGTGGTTTATGGGCGCGGCATGATGGTGGTCACTGCAACGGGCATGGACACCGAGATGGGTAAAATAGCCAACGCCATAACCACTGCGCAGGAAGGAGAAACTCCGCTTCAGAAAAAGCTTGACCAGCTGAGCCGCATACTTACGGTTCTTGTTCTTGCAATCTGTGCAGTCATGTTCGGGGTAAGCCTCCTTCGCTATTTCCTCACTACCCCGGTACCCGGCGCAAACCTTGCCGATACAGTGCTCAGTTCCTTCATGCTTGCTGTGAGCCTTGCCGTTGCGGCAATTCCTGAAGGTCTTGTGGCGGTTGTTACTATCGTTCTCTCCATCGGCGTTACCAAAATGTCAAAGAGAAACGCCATAATACGCAAGCTTACAGCCGTGGAGACCCTGGGCTGCACGCAGATAATATGCACAGACAAGACCGGAACGCTCACACAGAACAAAATGACGGTGGTCGAATATTCCGGCGATGACGAAAAGTTTCTTGCCACTTCCCTTGCATTATGCTCCGATGCTGAACTGAATGAGGAAGGACAGGCCGAAGGTGACCCGACACAGGCTGCTGTCGTAAATTATGCAAATAAAATCGGTCTGCCAAAAAACGAACTTTCAAGGAAATATCCCCGTGTTGCGGAAATCCCCTTCGACTCGGAAAGGAAGCTGATGACCACCCTGCACAGAAAGCCGGAGGGCGGATTCATTCAGCATACCACCGGCGCACCGGATGTTGTGATATCCAAATGCACCCATTATCTCGAAAACGGACAGATTCTCCCCTTGACTGAGGAAAAGCGGCAATTCTTCATGAGCGAGAACAAGCGCCTGGCATACAAGGCACTTCGTGTCCTTGCAGCAGGATACCGTGAATGGGAAACACAGCCTGCGGAACTTACTCCGGAGCATGAAAGCAACCTTGTTTTCCTTGGCCTTGTTGGAATGATGGACCCCGTAAGGGACGAGGTTTATGCTGCAATCGAGGAGTGCAGGTCTGCCGGCATCCGTCCCGTAATGATAACAGGCGACCACATAGATACTGCAACTGCAATAGCCATGCAACTCGGCATCATAACAGACCGTTCCCAGGCAATCACCGGAGCCATGCTGGATGAGATAAGTGATGAGGAATTCATTAAAAACGTTGAAAAGTACAGCGTATATGCCAGAGTCAAGCCAGAGCACAAATCGAGGATAGTAAACGCCTGGAGGAGCCGCGGATACGTAACGGCCATGACCGGCGACGGAGTTAACGATGCCCCCTCGATAAAGAATGCGGATATAGGAATAGGCATGGGCATTACAGGCACCGACGTCACCAAGAACGTTGCCGACATGATACTTGCCGACGACAACTTTGCCACAATCGTTGCCGCAGTGGAGGAAGGACGCCGCATATACGACAACATAAGAAAATCAATACAGTTCCTCCTCTCATCCAACCTTTCCGAGGTAATAAGCATTTTCCTTGCCACCATGCTCGGCTTTACGATTCTAAAGCCGGTGCACATCCTTTTCATTAACCTGATTACAGACTCGCTTCCCGCCCTCGCCCTCGGCATGGAAAAGGGAGAAGCGGACATCATGAAGCGCAAGCCCCGCGACCCCAACGAAGGCATTTTCTCAGGCGGAATGGGATTCAGCATATTCTACCAGGGCCTTCTGGTTTCCATCCTGACCCTTGCTGCATACTTCATCGGCGAGCGGATTGAGAACGGTGCATGGAGAATTGTAACCAGCAATGACGGAATGACCATGGCATTTCTTACAATGTCGATGGCTGAAATATTCCATTCCTACAACATGCGCTCCCAGTACGGCTCTATATTCAGAATCGGCAACCACAACTTCTATCTCTTCGGCTCAATGTTGCTGTCATTCATCCTCACGGCTTTGGTCATATTCATACCGTTCCTGCGTAACGCCTTTGGCTTCACATATATCAGCTTCACGGAGTATGTTACCGCCCTTGCGCTTGCCATTCTGGTGATACCGGTTGTCGAGCTTGTGAAGATGTTTCAGCGGAAAGCATAAATCTTAAACTGAAACAAAACGGCTGTGTCTTTTGCACAGCCGTTTTTCATTCAGGTCATGCCAACCCCGGAATGTTCACGCCAACAAATCGGGATGAAGCCTTATGCCTTTTCCAGATATTTTACAGGTACGGTTTTTGTAAGCCATACCCCACTTTTTGACAAGTAAAACTTGTAACCATCGGCCGCCATCTCAGCGCTTCTTACGCAGTACAGGACAGGTTTGCCATGGCGTGCCCCGACTTTCATTGCGGTTTCCTTATCCTGCGAAAGATGCACATACAGACGTCCCATAGGAAGAAGGCCTTTCAAATCTATTGACGCCACATTCTTTTCTGCCGTCCCGTGCCACAAGATTTCGGGAGGCAAAGTCGCCTCAAGCTCAAGGTCCACAGGCACGGAATGCCCGTAGTTTGCCCGTATCAGGGTCTTGTCTTCATTGAATGAATAGCGCTGCTTGCTGTCCGTCCTTACTATCTCCTCGAGCATATCCATGTCGAACCAGGTTTTCTTCGAAACAGCTGCGATAAGCTCATCCACTCTCGCCCATCCGTGTTCGTCGAGCCTTATGCCGGCAATTTCCGGCTTGTGCCGCAATATAAGGCTCAGGAATTTGCTCAGGGATGTCCTGTTCATTGATGCACCTTCCTCACTTATCAAGTATACAGCAAAAGTCAGGAGAGAATTGCGGGAGTTTCAGATGCTTTAAACATCATGGCTGAAATACTATAATATATTTTGTCCGGTGCCTGTTGATATTGTAGACGTTGGTAAACTGAAAATACAGAAGGCACCAATACAAATCTACAGGGAAAGAAGTGAACAGGGATGGGTTACAGCATAGACGAAGGTACTGTGAAGTCTTTGCGTAAGGCCCAGAAAAACGAGATTACAGAACACCATATTTATCTGAAGCTTTCCAGGAAAAACAGGCAGAACAGCAAAGTCCTTCAGCAGATTGCCAATGACGAGCTCCATCATCACAACGCCCTGAAAAAGTATACCGGAACCGAAATGAAGCCGAACAGGCTGAAGGTGTTCTTTTATACCTTCATTTCCATGGTATTCGGCATCACTTTCGGCATAAAGCTTATGGAGCGCGGAGAGAAGAACGCGGAAAAGGTGTACGCGGAATTGGGCGAAAAGATTGAGGATTTCAGGAGAATTTCAAATGAAGAAGACAAGCATGAAAAAGAGCTGGTCGCAATAATTGAGGAGGAAAGGCTCCAGTTTGTAGGTTCCATGGTCCTGGGGCTCAATGATGCACTGGTGGAGCTTACCGGTACGCTTGCCGGCCTGACCTTCGCACTGAAGGATACCCGTCTCATAGCGCTTTCAGGACTTATAACCGGCATTGCTGCTTCACTTTCAATGTCAGCATCCGAATACCTTTCAGCCAGGACGGAGCAGGAAAGCAGCAGGGCCATGAAATCCGCCGTTTATACCGGCGTGACATATGTTTTCACGGTAATTTTCCTGGTGCTGCCGTACCTTCTGCTTTCCAACTACGTGTTAAGCCTGGTAATTACAATCCTGATAGCCATACTTATCATCCTTATTTTCAACTTCTATATCTCCGTGGCAAAGGATCTCCCGTTCAGGCAGAGATTCTTTGAGATGGCCGGAATCAGCCTCGGAGTGGCGGTTATCTCCTTTGCAATCGGATATCTTGTAAGGATATTCCTGGGAGTAGATATCTGAACCGCCGCCATGTCCAATTAAAGGAATAATCATAAAGGGAAGGTTTTTTGATGTATTTTATGATGCCGGAAAACCTTCCCGATTTTTTATTTATGCAATCACCCGCAATCCTTTCAAAAAACATTTAGTTACGCAATTGCCGGTAGATCTCATCACAAGCGCCGTCAGTCCTCCGCAGGCGCACAAGCTCAGCAGGCTGACAACAAGCTGCAATGGTGTTGCCTCATAATAACCTGCCACGCAAAATGCGGCAGTAATCGGATAAACAAAGCGCAGAATTCCGTTCATTCCCAGAAACAGCGCGAGAAACGAATAGAGTTCGGCAAATATCAATGAGAGCCAGTAACTTTTATTCAGCCTGTATACAATTGC
>Ga0134090_1001867_pt1 | contig 12416 bp, 12 predicted proteins | sample 1_4taG_FD_94453 | JGI IMG/M metagenome (GOLD analysis project Ga0134090, IMG submission 94453) | Switchgrass degrading microbial communities from high solid loading bioreactors in New Hampshire, USA - 1_4_20_6_A1 metaG | ecosystem: Engineered > Bioreactor > Semi-continuous > Anaerobic >...
GTTAAACTGTATGACATTATCATAATCAAACTTTTGGTTCATAAGGTCATATACATTATGTTCTATTTTTCTAATATTACTTGAATAAGTTAAGTTTCCACTAGGATCTAAGTCTACAACTAAACAATTGTAACCTAAATCTGATAAGCAACCGGCTAATGATTGAACTGTTGTAGTTTTTCCGGAACCACCTTTTAGCATATTAATTGAAATTATTTTACACATTACTTATTCCCCCTTTTTAACTAACCTGCAGAAAAATCTGCAGGTTAAGTATTTGTTAACCGGCAATATTTTTAATATAGAACACCAATGTAATCATCACTATGTTTTTTATTTACATAGTAATATACAACATCACCGGCCATAACTCTGAATTTTGCTCCAGTGTTATCTTGTTTTTCTGTCAGTCCACCTTCTTTAATCCACATTGAGCAATACTCTTTGAAATTTTCACCATTAGTATAAGACAAATGAGGTTTTCCGTTTTTGTCATATGTCACTATGTTAAAATTAACTATAATATATCCGTCTTTTATCCAGAAATCTTCTGTATAATCTATTCCGTATTTTTTTAAATGGCCGTAAACATCATATCCTTTTGGTACCACATGAATATTTGTTGGAAGTTTATAAGTACCATACCAACGCTGCATATATTTAGATAAGCTAAGCTCTGTTTCTTTAGTTAAATCTTTTACTTTGCTGTAAGAAGGTAGCCTTGTAATATGTTTTGCATAATCTAGGTTTATAAAAGTCCTAAATTTACTTGATATCCGGATATCACTATATGTATACATAACATCATATTGGTTTTTTAATTTTGCATAAGTGGTATCCAGTACTTTTGCCGTATGCTTAAGCTCGGCTTCCGGTATTCTGCTGTATGGATTACCTACCTGGCCTTGCTGCACATTTACAAGGTCTACACCTTCTCCTATTTTTACAAGATAATGCTGCTTTCCATTTATTTCTTCATCATAATAGATATCTACAAGTTGCCTGTTTTTTCCGTCCCTATCAACGTGATAAAAGGTTGGAGTAATTTTTATTTTGCATCCGCTTGCGTACATTTCGCCGGTAGTATCAAACATAAATCTAAAGGCATAACCAGTTTTTATTACACCTACATTTTTATATTTAGGGTGACTTCCATTTAAAATCGGAAGTGCAAATTTATTAAAGCGGCCTACTTCTCGGCCATATTGGTTTTTTGTGCCGACCGTATAATAATAAGCATAATCATCATGATAGTTTGTTCTTTTTGTACCGTCTACGGCACCTTCAAATAGCTTGAATAACATAGTATTCTTTTTTCTAAATACTTCTTTCCATCTTCCTTCATCTGATATATCGTATATTGTGAATCCGTATATTCTTCCGGATATTTGGAATTTCCTTGTTGCAGTTGCAACATAATTATTAATATTACTATTTCTTGTAGTTTCAGTATTGTTCAGCTTATCTTCACCGTTAACAGCTATTGTCCTAAACTCCGCTTTATAAATTCCTTCTTGTACCCACATAGGCACATAGAAGCGGTATGTTTCTCTGTCAAGAATTATCCATGTGCCGGCTTTAATTAATTCGTCATTTTCTGGGTTATTATCATTATAGGTATCAATATATACGTCAAAAGGAAGCTTCATTTCATTTCTTAGTCTGCCGTTCTTTTTAGCTATATAAGATACATTTTCAGGATCAATAAATGATCTTGAAAAATCTCTTTCATAATAGCCTAATCTTTGACTGTGAGGAAGTTTATTTGATATTCTTACCGTAAAGTCATTAAGGCTTGTATCAGGATCCAAAACAATATGGTATGCATCCTTTTCCGGCTTAAGCAGTTGCACCCATTCATTATTATCTGCATTTATAATTGGATCACATATTACCGGAGTATGAATAATAACATCATTTACTTTCATCATAAAGTTTTTTGATGGGTATGTATTTATACTCATAGGATGTTTTTGATATGTTACATTTCCGGATGATGCGTATACTCCATTTTTCTTTAAAGCATCTATGATAAGGCCATCTTTAAATAAGGCCTTATCATGGGTTAAGCTGTTTGAATGTACCATTACTCCGGTATTTGGTACCGGTGCTATCTTTTCTGATATTTCATCTGACATTACAACAATACCGTCAAACATAATAAAATCATTTTTTACTTTTAATTCTTCTGTCATTTCCAGGGCATAAGGCGTAAGGTCTACATATTCAATATTTGGTTTATATCCTTCGTCGGATGTTATCGGAGTATCATATGTCAATTGTATTCCTTCCGTCACTTGTTTAGGCAAGATTATATGATCGTATAAATTGCTGCTGTGTCTGGTTGAAAGTGACGGAACGTTAAGATAAGTAGAATTAATATTAAGATTTACTCTTTCATTTGGAAGAGAATAATTATATACAATGGCATAACTTGGGGTATAATATTCGAGATTTTCTATTTCCCAATAAGAATAAGCTCTTTCTACAGATATATATTGTGTATCTGTTACGGTTTCTGTAACTTCTTTCGGGCCGCCAAATTCTTCCGGAGTTGCTGTTTTGTAAATCAAAGTATACGTCATGGTAACCGGTACTGTTAATTTTAATTTTCCTGTTTTATTAACAAGCCTGTAACCTAACAGATAATCTTTTGTTTTAACATATACATGCTGGCTTTCCGTTGTCGCTATTCCTTCCCTGGATATAAAATATTGCGACCCGTACTTATCACCGTCAATTATTGCATAGGGGTCCGGAGTGTCAATAGGAAGAATTATTGGTGGCAAAGGATCAGGAACTTCAACGTTTTGTGATGCATCATAATATAGTTTTACAGTTATGACCGTTCCAAGTTGTGTTTCATTTGGCACTTTAAATGATACGGTATTTCCGGTTCCTGCCTTTGTTTGATCTCCGGAAGAAGTCTTATATGTATAATCCCATTTATTTTGGTACTGGTATGTAATATTTCCGGCCATTCTTTGATTTTGAATTGATTTATTTATATTTTGCCCTCTTGTAACCGTTTCCTTTGATATTTCTTCTATAAAGGATCCTGACATTGTTACCATAATAACCCGTAAGTCAATCTGGTCTGCTGATGCTTCTCCTAAAGTATAAAAAACGGTAACGGTTATTCCTCCGGATATATCATCTGCAGACGGCACTGTAAAGTTTATGTTTTCCCCTTTTCCTGAATTTGATACAATCGGAGAAGATGACGTATTTTTCCTATATTCCCACTTCCATTCTCCGGTGAAATTATACGATTTTCCACCGGCTGAAAGTGTTTCTTGTGCGGTGTACTTGTATGTATCTCCTGATTTAGCCGTTTCTGTTGCTAAAGTAGTAATTTTTGCTCCTGTTTCTTTATTTACCGCATTAACTGTTATTGCTATTGTTCCCTGGGAAGCTTTCTTATAATATGCTATTACAATTATTTCATCATTGGAATCAATATCACTAAATGCAGTAAATTCTATAGGATCCTCGTCTTTTGCCGATTCTCTTACCCTCATTTTGGCCGGATTATTTTTTAGATAATAGTAAAAATGTTTAGTTTTTGTATATGTATCTTTTCCGACTGTAATAGCTTTATCAATGGATTGGCTAAAACTTTCTCCCGGTTTTATTTTTCCTACATATATATTTTCTTTAATTATCTTATCTGTATCTATATCTGCCGCATGAATTCTGATAGATATATCTGTTTTTTTATAGATCATGCATATATCTAAACCGCCATATATTACTTTTGCTGTGTCATTTATAATATCTTTAACAGTTATTGTTTTACCATTAATTATATCGCCCACCATTTTTCGTGAGCCTTTAATTTCTTTTCCCGTTAATTTGCTTTTAATATAATATCCAATTAAATTATATTTTTGATCATTAGATCCATTAAGATTATACTCTTCGCTTACTTCATTTTTCCAATTTACATATTGATTTATTTTTTTACTTTCAAGAGATCCTTGATAAAATTCTTTACCTTCCACAACATAATAAAGATCATTAGGCTGTAAACCTGGCTCAAATTTTACAGGTATATTAAAGTATTTTTCAAAATCTGATGGTTTTTCCCAAGCTTCTGCGTTCACTATATCTTTCCATGTAGAAATTCCAGACCTAAGAAGTATTTCTTTTCCGTTTTCTATTTTATATGTTTGGAATATTGCATGTAAATAAATTATAGTATCTTCACTCAAATCATCTAAATTTACAATGTCTTTTAATGTAGATTTAACTCTATCTTCAGAAATTCTAAATTCTGTTACTACCTCTTTTTCTGTTCTACTAATTTCTTTTTTTTCACTATCCAATAAAACTATTACTTTATTAGGTGTAGGTGGTGCATCTGGACCTGTTAACCCCTTTGTTGTAACCGTTTTCGTTTGTGGTATCATAGATATTGTAAAACCAGTTGTTCTATATCTTATACCACTTGAAGCGGCTTTTGTTGTTACACGAAAAATAATTTTACCATCTTCCATAATTACTTCTGGCGTATTATTGTCATAATTATTTTCTGCTTTTGTTATATTGCTCAAAACTATTGTTATAAAAAAGATTATTCCAGCTATTATAAATCCTTTTTTATTTAAAAATATTTTCTTAAAGATCATTAAATTCCTCCTATTTAAAGCTTTCTCTATATGCCCAATCACTTAATTTAATAGATGATGTAGGGGCCCATTTATAAACACTATTCTCACTTCTATATTCAACCATTACATCAAAAATTGATTCTTTCCATGCATTTATTTTAAGATTTTCTATATTGGTGTTAAATATTAATTGATTTGAAGGTACATTTATTTCATTTGCCGTAACACGATATTTTACATATACTCTTACATACAAATAATCTCTGCTTTCATAAATAGATCCTGGATCTATTGCTATTTTATCAAGTTCTACTACTACATGATTTTTTTTAATATTTTCTATATAGTTTTCTATCATTTCATAAACCTTATTGTCCCAACTGTAGAAACATAAAGATGATGCAAGTCCAACTTTCCATATTTTATCAACAGTACGATAATTTACATTAAATATATGTTTAATGTAATTTTCTACATTTGTTAGCATTTCATCATATAGACCATATTTGCCGGTTTCAAGGCTTAATTGATTATAATAATATTTATTATATAAATACTCATAATTAACTTCTTTTGGATAAGCGTATTCATCTTTTTTTATTTTACCTGTTAAGTAATCTGTTAGATACATAAAACTATATTTCATCTCATAATATTCATTCGGAAAACATTCCAGGATATAAGGATAATCATTTGCATTTTTAGGTAGATTTGTTGTTCTTATCAGCTGGCCGTCAGGACTTACTAATGCCCTTTTTTCTGGATTAAGAACTTTTTGAATTACTTCTTTTGCACCATTGGCCGTAATTTTATTGTTTCCTCTAAATTCTCTACTTGTAGCGTATAAGCCGTTTGAATATCCTTTCATAATCCCTTTTGCTATAACAGCTGCTACAGCTTCACGTTTACTTTTTGGAATGTTTTTTATATCTGATATTCTTTTTTCCAATACAGTATTTATTTTTCTATCAAGGTCTTTTATATAATTCCACATGTCTATTACCTTTGATTTTTCATCAATAGGTTTTATCTCTACTACATTATTTTTATCCGGTGAAGCTTTTCCTATCATGATTACTGTTTTTATCAAATTTCCGTTTTTATCATAAACATCTGTATATCTTGTTCTTACTCCTTGATCAATCCAATTTTCTGTTGGAAATGCACTTTTTAATATGGGATATACCACATCCTGACCGAATTTTTTTGCATCATAGGTTTCAATAGTTTCTCCTTTAGGGAAAAAATTTCCGCTTACATTATAATACAGTCGGCCTTCAAATAAATCACATTCTCTTAAGAAGATAATAGCATTTTCAGTAAATAGATAAGATAGGTTTTTTTCATCAAGTCTGTTTGCTATAACCGCAGCATCAGTCCTTGTAAGGTAGTCTGAATAATTTTTAAATTCTCCCTCTTTTATTAATCCAGATTCTTTTGCCGCGTCAATATATGGTGTATCTGATGTTTCATCTACCGGTAATTTCATTTCAGTTACAATATACTTTAAAAATTCATTTACCGTTATGTACTTGCTACCTGCAGATGCTTCTGCAGGTTCTAATTTTACAAAATATACTGCAGTCAATACCAAAGTTAATAAAATAGTTACAATTCTTTTGTTTCTTATCATATAACTCCTCCTCATTTTATATTGTATTTATATTATATTATTGACATTATATAATGTCAATATATTATTTGTTTGCATTATATATTGTTTATGTTATATATTTTATAGATATATATTTACACTGATATATAATTATGTTATATTACTTGCGAGGTAGGTGATTATTAGTGAAAATTAATATAGATGATATTCTAAAAAAGCAAGATAAAACTAGATATTGGTTATCCAAGAAAATTAATTTTACATATCCCAACTTAGTTCGTTTATGCAATAATGAAACTGAATCCATTAGGTTTGATGTTCTAGAAAAAATATGTAAAGCCTTAAATTGTACTCCAAATGATATATTGATAATAGAAAAAAATGATAATAAAACCACCCATTAATTGGGTGTTTTTTTTATATTATCAGTTAATCCAATTTTAGACAAGTCTGTCTCTCCTAGCGAAATTCTATGATTTCCGTAATTTATTTAATTATTAAAACCCTTTTGTCTAACAAAAGGGCCTTGTTGTATTGATAATACAACAAGGCAGGAATAGGGCGATGCTCGCCACTTAACAAATCACAGGCAAGCCTGTGATTTTCAAGGGTTTCAAAGGTGATGCACTTTAATTTTAATTTTATTTTTAGTGCATCACTTTTGCCATTTTTAATGAATTTTCCCTTATTTTATGCGGTTTTTATTTGCATCACTTTTATTTTTATGGTATAATTTGGTTATAAAGGGGGTTATACAAATGAGTGTAAAAAATGGAAGAAAAAGAATTACAGTTACTTTTACTGATGAAGAATATGCTTCAATAAAAAACATTGCATATAAAGAATATACATCTATGTCTGACGTTGTAAGAAATTTTTGCATTCAAGGAATTAACGGCAATCTGACACAAGATAATTTAGATTTTATTGTTCCTATAATTCGAGAACAATTAAAAAGCATAATTGATCCTGCGGTAAATCGTTTAGCTGCCTTGTCTGCAAAAACTTGTGTTCAGGCTGGTGCTGCAGCTTATTTGTCGGCCGAAGCAATATTAAAATTTGTTCCAGAAGAAAGAAGCGAAGAAGTAGCAGTATCTTATGAAGCTGCCAGAAAAAAAGCAGTTCAATATATGAGAAATAGTTTTGATGTTATGGCAGGTGAGGATTTATCTTGAAAGAATTTAGATATCTTATTAGTGAAACCACAAAGGAAGAAAGAGAAAAAATTATCAGGAATGCTTTAGCTGTATCTCAAATTGATGCAGGACCACCGGATGAAAAAACTTTAAAATTATTTGATCTTTATATTGAAGGGGAAATGGAAATAGAAGATATTCAAAAAAAAATAATCGATAAATATAAAGAATAGGCGGCCACTTATTAACCGCCTTTTTATTTATTTAGATTGTAATTCATATTTTCTTGAAGTAAGTTTATTATAGTATCAAGTTTTTCAATTACTGTTTCTATATATTTATTATTATCTTTCAGTGCTTCATTTACCACTTCATAAACTATTTCATTTATATTTTCTCCTATTTCACTACTGTTTTTTGAAGCACTCTTATTTTGCATTATTATTGATTTTATGCGTGTTTGAACTGTTTCATCAAAATAAAATACTCCGTTTTCTGATTTGTAAGTATAAGGCATATTATATTTTTTTATATAACGATAAACTGTTTGTTTGTCAATATTAAGTTCTCTTGCTATTTCAAGCATTGTTTTTAAATTTTTTTTATCGATTATATCTTGTGAATTTTTCTGTTGAGTTGATTTTAATCCTTCAGGTAGTTTAATATTTAATTTTTGCATCATACATATCACCTTTTAAAATTATATTGCTTATTTTAAAATCAAATATATTTAATAATGTTATTTTTTCTATGTTCATCAATAATTTTATTTACAAAGGCTGTAGCTGACATTCCTTGTCTTCTACTCTCTTTAGTGATATATTCATAATTATTATCACTAAATGCCATATTGATTCGTTTTAATTTTAAACCTTTACGATTCCCCTGTGTGGTACCGTATTCTATTTTTATATCTGTATTTTTTTGTACTTCATATACTTCTTGTACTTGTTGTTCTTCTTGTGTATTATTATAAATTCCAAAATCAAGATTATCAATTGCTCCAAATTTACTTGATCTGTGTTTTGCCATTTTTTATTCCCCCTTAATTAGTTCATCAACAAATGCTTCGTAATCTTTTGCAGTAGTCGATTCAGGAGCATAATCTATAAGTGCTTTACGTAATGCCTGTGCTTCTTTAGCTCTTATACTTTCACGAATTGTGCTATTAAAAACTCTTGTTCCCATTTGAGTAGCAATATCTCCAAGTGATTCCTTTATTTCTCTTGATAAATTTGTTCTGCCATCATATTTAACTAATAATAAACCTGCTATTATTAATTTTGGGTTTTGTCTCTTTTTAATAGCTTGTATTGTTTGATTAAGCTGTGCAAGCCCTTGCAAACCATATCTGTCCGCTGTAATTGGTACTATCACTTTATCTGCAGCAATTAGACAATTATAAAGCAAACTGTTCATAGCCGGTGCTGTATCAATTACCACATAATCATATCCTTTTAATTCTGCTAACGCATCCTGTAGACGATAAAATCCATTAACATCTCCATTTAGAACTTCATCAGCTTTTCTTAATAGTGGATCAGCTGCAACAATATGACCTACTTCTGTAATCTGAATTGCTTCCTGAATTGATGTTCGTTCTGTTTCTAAAAGCACATCAAAAAGAGTTGCCTGTCCTTCAATTTTTGCACGATATGTATCAGTACTATTGCCTTGCATATCAGCATCGATTAATAAGGTTTTATATTCTCTTCGCTGTAAAATTGTTGCCAATGCCGTAGCTGTTGTTGTTTTTCCAATACCTCCTTTTTGATTGGCTATTACAATAATCTCCATATTATTCTCCCTTCATTTTTATTTTTTTTATACTATTTGTACTTCTTATACTTCTTGTTCTTATTGTACTTCTTGTGCATGGTTATATTTTACAGTTAGGTTGTGTATTTGTCAATACAATTTTTAGTTTTTAGTTTTTTATTTTTGATCTCTGTGTTATATAGATACTTTATATTACTTTAAATATACTTTAAAAGGGAAATTATAATTTTTAAAATTTCACGAAACCAAGAATTTTCAAGGGTTTGAAATACTTTTACACATAAAAATATTGCGACATTTATTACGTATTATTGCGACGTTTATTACGTATTATTGCGACGTTTATTACGTTTATGTGGATAATTTTTTTTTAATATTGCGACTAAAATTACGTTTTATTCCTAATATTGAGACTTGTTATTTGACAAAGTCGCAATATTTATGTTACACTTATTACCAGGAAAGGGGTGTTTTACTAATGATAGAAAATGAAAAAATAAGAGAAGAAAGGTGCATGATGATATCGAAATCTAATGAAATGATTCGCAATTCTTGTTATAGATTGTCTGCTATGGGTCAAAGAATTATTTGGTACTTTTTTAGTAAGATAAAGCCTGATGATACAGAATTGACAGAATATCATTTTAATATTAGATATTTCTGTGAGGTATGTGGTATTGATTATAAAAATGGTGGCAATTATAATTACGTTAAATCTGTTTTAAGAGAGCTTGCTGATAATTCATTTTGGGTATTTTATGAAGATGGTTCTGAAAGATTATGTCGTTGGATAAGAAAAGTACATCTAAATAAAGGAAAAGGAACAGGTATTATAAAGCTCGATGAAGATATCCAGAGACACGCACTAGGATTGATCAGAGAGGGAAATTATACACAATATATGATGCTCTTTACTATGCCAATGAAAGGAAAGTATAGTAGGCATTTATATGAGTTATTAAAATCAAGAGAATACGAAATTAATAAATATAATAAGCCATTTGTTAGATATGAAGTCAAAGAACTTCAAAAAATACTATGTGCAGACGATTATATAAAATATAATGATTTTAAGCGTAAAGTAATAGATTACTCATTGAATGAAATTAATAACTATTCTGATTTAAACGTTAGCTATAGTGAAGTACCATTAAAGACTGGGAAAAGAGGTAAGCCACCGATAGGCTATATAGATTTCTTTGTAAAAACAAGAGATAATTTTGACGTTGCTATGACAGTTGAAGCAAACCATATTCTTCTTGACAGAAAATGTATTTAAGATTAAAAATAACATGTAATTATTAATAACAATGAAAGGAAAAAATACCCTGAAACGAGAAGAAAGAGAATATATTTCAAGGCAATTAGAAAAATCAATTTTAAAATTAAAACCAACAGAACGAAAGTTATTGGCATTTATTATCCAGGAAGCAAGAAGGCAAGAAAAAGAACGTTTACTTGAACAACATCCAGAATTAAAAGAACTACAAAAAACCATGGATAATGAAATGTTTGATTTTATATTAGATGTTTTAATAACTAAAGATATTGACTATATTTATGAAACGTTAGAGCCTATGATTACAGATGAGGAAATACATAAAGAATTTCAAAAGTATTATGAAGAATGTAAAAGACATAATGAATGATAGCCTTTTGGCTTTGTAAAATGGCTTTTTAGACACATTTGTGCAATGTGAATACATAAATATATCTAGGATATAATTAAAAGCTTTTATGTGGATTTTATGAAGTCTTATACAGGCTTTTTTTGGCTCTTATTAAAGTACTTTTACTAATGCCGGTCATTTCTTCTACCTGACGATAACTATAATTCTTAAGTAACTGTAATGCATGATCAATCTGTGTTTTTGAAAATTTTTTAGGTCGACCTTCACGGTAATTGGGATCCTGTTTTGCTATTTCTTTTCCTTCAAGACAATTGCTTATAATTAGATCTCTTTCAAATTCAGCAAATGCAAAAAATACATTTCTGATTAATTTGCTACTTGGAGTATTATCCAGGATACCAATATTTAGAATATGTACCTTTATTCCCTGATTTATTAGTTTGTTGACTAATTGACTACCCTCAGTAAAACTCCTTGATATCCGATCTAATTTTGTACACATGAGGGTATCACCTTCTTTCAACAAAGACAAAAGCTTTTGCAGCTCCGGCCGATCTGATTTTGTACCTGTAAAACTATCCATGAATATTTTTTCTGCTCCGTTTTCGATCAGGAGCTTTTTTTGAGCTTCAAGACTATTTCCTTCTTTTGCCTGGCTTTTGGTACTTACTCGAGCATATCCGTAGATCATATTTTTTCCTCCAAAATATCTTATAACTTTTTATTTTATAAGGATTATATGGTATATAGCAAATTATATCATAGAATAACTAGGTATATTTTTTTATTTTTGACACTAAGTTATGACACCGATTAAATTATTAAATTTAGATACTATAATTTTTAGTGTCATAACTTTTAAGTTTTGATACTGATTTTCTGATCTTTGTCCGGTAAAAATGACGTAAAATAAAAAAAATGACGTAAAAAAGGATCCAATATGTTTTAACATATTAGATCCGCTTTTATTTTATTAAACTATCTTTCTTAATATATTATCATGAAGCATATCTAAAATTTCTCGAGTTAAATTCATATAATCAAAACCTGGTCGGCTTTTTGGTAGTGCTTTTATAATAATATCTCTATAACATTGAGCTTCTTTTATATCACAGCTTTCATGTATATAGGTATTAAACACTTTTAAATTACGATTTTTGATAAATTGATCAAGGCAAATTCTTAAAATCCGATTAAAGATTTCTTTTTCTTTAAATCTTACAAGCAGTATGCCTAATATTTTCAGATTTTGATTATACTTAATTGTATAATCATTTATGATATCATATAATTCTTCAAGTATTTGATAAGCATAAAAGCTAGGCTCAAAAGGTATAATCACATAATCTGCAGCTGCTAAACTATTTCTAAATAAGGATCCTAAATGCGATGGAGTGTCAATTAATATGTAATCATAATTATTTCTAATAGGATCCAGTACGTTTTTTAAAGCAAAATCGTTGAAATCAGGTATGGATTTATTTAACATTTTTCCTGATGGCATGATATCATAATATTTGTTAAACTGTATGACATTATCATAATCAAACTTTTGGTTCATAAGGTCATATACATTATGTTCTATTTTTCTAATATTACTTGAATAAGTTAAGTTTCCACTAGGATCTAAGTCTACAACTAA
>Ga0134090_1001895_pt1 | contig 12262 bp, 4 predicted proteins | sample 1_4taG_FD_94453 | JGI IMG/M metagenome (GOLD analysis project Ga0134090, IMG submission 94453) | Switchgrass degrading microbial communities from high solid loading bioreactors in New Hampshire, USA - 1_4_20_6_A1 metaG | ecosystem: Engineered > Bioreactor > Semi-continuous > Anaerobic > Digestate...
ATTCTACAGTAAGGGACTCTTCGCCTTTGTTTATGTCATAAATTTTTCTAGCGGAAAAATCTCCTGCATAATAGCTAATAAGAGGTGTATTATGAGTTATTGAACCTTGATTCCACTGATATTGTGAATCCTTTACTTCGTATTTTTTATTTCCAATAGTAATAGTTTCTTTGTATTTTTCCAATGTTTTGGTTGATTTTACTTGAGAACCGTTAGGTTCTAAAACTTCCTTTAAAGTTACAGATCTGCTTAATTTGGCATTGTATGCTTTGTTTTCTAGTTTATAAGTATAGGTTTCTGTAATAACATTATTTTTTTCTTTAGTCTTTACTGTTAAAGTTCCTTCCATTATAATTGGCTCACCTGTAACGAAGATTACTTCTTTATAGATTGATTCATTTTGAATTCCACCTTCATATCCTGGTATATTAATGGCAAAGGATTTAACAGGTCCTAATAATATAGCTAATATGATGACAACAGATAATATCTTTTTCATGGCCTCACTCCCTGTATCAGTTCACAATAAACAAACCAACTAAACCTTAGTCTTCAATAATTAAAACATACCCTTCATCTGCTGAAGATGTTTTTTCTTTAACTACATATACTCTTGAACCTAATTTAATGTTATACAACCTTTCTAATGGCAATGGTTCATCATTTAGAAGTATCACTGCCTTTTCTAGGGCTATTGTTTCGTCTTGTGTGCTTTCCCATTTGTTATTTAGAGTATTATAGTTTTTGACTTTTTCCAATTCAATGGTTTTATTGTCTAAATCTACAAATTTTATCTCTCCCATTGAAGAGTATTGTAAATTTATGTTTGAATAATATATTTGTTTATTAGGTACTAAATTCAAAGCCAATAGCTCTTTTCCATAATCCCCTTCTCTAACTACGAAATACGCTGCCTTATTTTTGTAATAATTAGTTAGCAACCTGTTTCTTAATATTGAATTCTTAACATTATAAGCATTTACATATCTAGTTGATATGAAATATAGAGGATCTATGTTTTCCTTTAATTCGCTATCATAAATTAAAGTATCTTCGGATATTGTAAACCTCTGCTTGTCCTCTATTTGCTTCCACTTGCCATCTTCCAGTACCTGATAATCTAGTCTGTAGTTCAGCTTCCCAATTTCTACTTCATATTCATATATATCTTCTATTCTGCCTCTATAAATTACTATTTTCGTATTGTCATTTCTATCTGCCAATATATTTGTAGTTATAGTTATTACAGATGAATTCTTCCTTCCATAAAAATTGTCAACAATTACTTGCGTATCGTTATTTTTTTCTATATTTATATAGTCAACCAGTTTATTGTTTTTAACTACAATGGTACCATCATGGATATTTAAAATGTTGTTATTTACTACCATTTGCCCTGTAGTATAGAGAACTGTAGAAACTTTGCCATCGTAGTTTTGAGATTGTCCACTTTTAACTAATAATTTTGCTACATTCATCCTTCCTAAGTTTTGGTCATATGCTATATATACTTCTTTGCCAATATAGTTCTTTAGCTTTTGGAAATTTATCTTTTGGCTTACATAATATAGATTGTCGCTGGTATTTTTGAGTTTAAGAGTATACTTTGATAATGGAGACCATTTTCCTTCCTTTAATATGTATGGATCTTTAATTACTATTTCCTTGTTTCTTTCATCTACTAGTTGAAGTTTCCCCTTTAAAATGCCTGCAATATTTCTATCCTCATCTTCTACCTTTATATTTAATACATCTGACGAATAAATGTTATTGAAGGTTAAAGTAACTTTATCTCCTTCCTTTACTTGATTGATTCCTATAGCTTTCCCTCTTTTTTCGAAGCTGGTACTGGAAGTTATTTTATATTTTTCACGTCCTTGATTCGTTTGTATTTCTATTTCTTCAGGAGAAATATATATTACTTCACCACGCCTAAATCTGCTACCTGGAACAATATAGCCATCTCTTTCAGGATCATCAATTTCAACTACTCCGTCTACTGCAACTGAAGGAATAGATGAAAGAAGTAATATTATAGCTATAATTATCAGCATTTTTTTCTTCATAGATACTCTCCTTTGCATTATTAACAACTATAAATTGTATTTTATAATGCACAATACACATCTAAATGTGTATTGTGCATTATTTCAAAACTACTTATCTGACAGCAAGATAAACTTCATGCTTCCTTTTATATCAGCTGTAGTAGAATTTACAGGCTCATACTCTCCTGTTTCTACATTAAATATATATAATTTTGTATTTCTTGTATTTGGATAAGTCAATGTATCTTGTTCCATGAATAGTAATCCGTTTCTTAGTAGTTGATTTATTTTCAATACATAATTCTTACCATAATAGTAATCAAAGTATAAATCATACGCCTTTGACGCTGCTACTTTGCCTAATGGAAGATGGGTACCAGTTGATTTATCTATATGGATTCTTATATAGGCACCTTCATCTCCATTATCAAGCCTGCTTACTTGAAGTGTATATAGATCTCTCACATTTATTATTCCAGTCATAGTGCCATCTTTTATAGTGATTTTATTGTCTTTCCTTGCTAAATCTATTGGAATTGCTATTGTTATCTTATTTTGATTCTTGTACTTAGATAAGGTTAAGTCTAATGTACCTGAACCTGATTTAAAGAATTTTGTCCCCAATGTAATTACATACCTGCCATTTACTATTTCTTCTTTTCCATACCCTTGTAACTGTTCATTTTCTTCTTTTAATTTGTCTTCTTTTTCATTTAACTTACTGTCTTGATATTTACTTAAGGTCCTTACTGTAACTGTTGCAAAATCAAGGGACGCACCATACTTATTAAGTGCTCTAACCATAAAGGTATATTGTGTATCAGGTTCAAGGTATTTTACCAAGAACTCTGCTTCAGTAGTTGTTCCAATAAATGTATTCTCCTTATCAGATGTCTTTCTTCCATAGATTTCATATTTTTCAGCTCTATTTAAGAGCTTTTCATCTGATTTGGACCAAATTAATAGTACAGTTGACTCATATCCAGGTACCGCTTCTAATACCATAGGTTTTGTTGGTATTGGGATTTCAAATCTAAAGTTATCATAAGGATCAGATATACCGCCATCTGGGTTAATGATTATAATGCTTGTGTTTTCTAAATCTACGACTTCTGGGAAAGTAACTTTTATTTCTTCTTCACTGACGAATTCAACAACATTGGCATCTAATCCGCCAACTACAACTTTCTCTACATTTTTACCATCTTTAACTCCTGAAATGTATTTTACTGTGTCAGTTGCTTTAGCATCTTCCAGTTTAGCACCTACTACTACCCTTAACCCTTTTTGGAACATAGAACCTTTTATTGTAACTACAGTTTCTGTATCATTAGTAAACAACTTGTTTGGCGAGATAGATTTTATGCTTGGTTTAGATATATAAGTGAATATCATGCCTTGTGATAGTGTGCCATCTGGATTCATAACTTTTACTACAACTGGACCTGGTTTGTCAGCACTTGGTGCTGTAACTGTTATGCTGTCATAATTATTATAGGTTATATTTTCTACATCTTTATCTCCAAATTTTACTATAAGTTTTTGGTCTTCAAAGCCTTCCATTAAATTCCTAAAATCATTTCCTCTAATAGTAACCAATGTTCCCCCTGTAACTGGTCCTTTATTTGGTTCTAATGAACTAATCACAGGATTGGATTCGCTCTCTGTAATTACTATATAAATAGGTGGTTCTCCTATTCCTCTCCTATCTGACCTTGCTTCCCCGCCATCTTCATTTACTACTTTTAATACATGCCACTTATTAAATTGGGTTACATCTTTAACCTCAGGCATAGTAAAGACGAGCTCTGTATCACTTATAAATTCTGGTTTTATTTGTAGGAAATTTCCTATATATATTGTAGCATTGGGCCTGAAATCTGTACCTATTACCTTTATTTCATAACCGCCTTTGCTTCTTAGCTGTACTACTCTGCTATTTCCATCATCTGCAATTGACGGTTCATCTCCATCTCTTAATATATTTGTGATAGTTGGCTTGCTGCCTGGATTTAAATAGGTAAATGGAACTTTGTTAGATATTCCATCTGGATTTTCAATTGTTACATTTACAGTTGTAGCCCTATAGTAACTTGGTGTAGTAACTTCTAATGTGCCTGATATCCTTTCTATTACTTCAGGTGAGTATCCTCTATCCACTAGAAGCCTTCCATCAGCTTTTTCTACCTTTACTAGTTCATATCCTGGATATTGAGTATTATCATCTGTCTTAAGGCTTTTTAGGTTAATAAATTTAGCACCACTTATAAGCTCATATTCCCCTTTATATTCTTTCTTATTTTCCACCAAAGTCAAGTTAAGCTTCGAACCATTAATAGATACTGTTAAGCCACTGTCCTTAAACTCAACAGTAGCAGTTCCCTTTAAAATCTGTCCATAATTTTCATCTTCAGTATCAGTTATATTCCTATTGGTTATTTCTCCAAATCGTACTAAATACATTGAAGTAACCTTTTCATTTCCGTTTTCATCTATGAGCCTAATTTGATTTCCCTTATAACCTGTGGCAATTAAATCTTTTACTTCTCCTCCAGTTCTCTTTCCAGAATTTGTATTTATGCTTATAATAGTTGGTTTAGATGCTTCGTAAGTATATTTAACATTTTGGCTTTGACCTGAATCATTGTTTCTTATATAGACATCTACTGTACCAGCAGTATTGCTGCTTGGAGCTAGTACCAATATCCTATATGTTTCAGTACCAGATATTCTTTCAAATTCAACAATTTTTGCCTTATTGTTCCCAAAGTATACACTTGGCAACACTGGAGAATCATAGTAGTAATCATATATTTTTATAGTTGGATCGTTTAATGGTACTTTAATTAGTTCTAATTTTTCCTTTGCATCATCTGCCATATAGTTTGTCCATTCTCCATTTCTGTCTATGTCTTCATAGTTAGTATCTCCTTCTTTAGGTGGATTTCCGTTATATGGCTCATAGAACCTAAAATCTGTTCCTATTATTTCAACTACATTTCCACCTGCAGTGGAACCTTTTACTGGATTTATCCTAGTTATTCTAGGTTTGCTGCTTGCAAGTTTATATGCAAAGAGGTCGTCCCTGCTTGTAGAAGCACCACCAGCAGTCACATGGACTCTGACATACTTTTTATCTGTAATAAAATCAGTATCTATGTCGCCTGTATATTTTGGCACAAGGACTTTAATCGATCTAAAATCTTCTTTATTTACATAGGTGTCTTTAGCTGCTACTAAAACTCCATCTATTCGGACCTCAGGATTTTCTCCAAAGTTTTCTCCATAAATTGTTATATAGTATCCACCATCAACAGAACCTTCCGATGGCTCTATATAGTAGATTACAGGTTTCATTTGAGGCTTGGTGTATTCAAAGCCTTTTACTACTGTAAAGCTCTTGGTATCCGGATTTTCCACTTTAACATCATAGTACCCTGGTATTTGCTTTTCAGGAACTATAAATTCTATTTGATTTTTAGAAAGCACTCTCACTCTGTGCCCAGTTATAATCTTTGTTTGAGGGTCAATGTAATATGGTGTTACAAAATATAATTTAAGGATGTTATTTGGATTGTTTTTTTCAATAATCTCTATATGGTCTTTTTCTACTTTAACATCATAAGTAGTGTTTCCTTTTGTAGCTATTATATTATCTCCGTCAATTTTTACATTAAAAGTATTTTCCCTTTCATCAGTAATAGTCACTCTATTTAATTGGTCATTTGTTATTTTGTATATCCTTTTTGTATCATCATCTCTTAGAAAGATGCTTTCATAGTAATCTGCTACCTTTAATTCCTTTGTTCCATAAGGGTTAATATTTATTGAAAATAAGCTTAAATCATATTCTATATTGAATTCTAGCTTTTCACCATTTTCTGATTCTAGAACTAACTTATTGCCTTCTTGAGAAACTTTGTAGATGTTTGTCCCATCAGAAGCCTTTATAACAGGATTTCCATTTTCATCAAAGGCATAGTAAAAGGTATAGTTGATTTTTGCACCTATTAAGACTATGTTGCCATCTCTATCAGTAGTGATAGTATAGTACTTGCCATCATTGCTTGCTTTAGCTGCTTTATAATATGGTGAAAGGTTTAATTCATATATGCTAGTTAAACGATTCTTTTCAATAGTGATTAAATCTTCATCTGTTATTTCTGGTACTGTATACTTCTCTAATTCGCCATTTTTTATGGAGTCGTTATATTGGTTAACTTCTTCGTTGCCTAAGTAGACCCTAGTACCTAACAACCTATATATGCCCATACCCCGCAAATCTGTAACTGTAAGGTCGGATTTTAAGAAATTATCACCTTTTATAATTATAACATCGCCTGCTGTACCCCTTGGTGGAGCAATGCTGGTTATTTTTGGATCCATTTTTAAAGTTTCTACATATATGAATGGATAAGTATCGCTTCCTCCATCTGGATTCATTACTTGCAATACTGTTATTCCTTCTCTACCCTTAGGAGCTTTAAATCTCAATATTATGTTTGTGGAAATTGGATCAAGTTCTCTTATTACACCTTCTACTTTTTTGCCAGCTATATATACCTCTACTCCATTCATGAAGCTTTTTCCTACAACAACAACTTCTTCTCCACCATCAACTGTAACGATATTTGGAGTAACGCTTTCTATAGATGGTTTGGAAGTAGCTATAACAAACTTAATCAAATTTTCTTTTACTCCAGGCGTACTTCTTTCATCAGAATCCCTTTTTGGATTTGCAACAGCAATAGGTAAAGTTGAATTAATTTTCCCTTTAGGTATATCTATTCCTTCAGGAATTGTAAAAGTTATAAACCTGCCTGTTTGGTTTCCCTCAACTCCTGTGACTGTATTACCATATCCGTCTAATACTTCAAATATGGCATCTTCTACATTATTTATTTGTTGAATTGTGCCATCATCTTTTCTGACATAATAAACAATTTCCCCATCGGAATTTCTTTCAATCCTCAATAAAGCATTTTCACTGCTTGTACCACCAATTAATACTTCAGGATAGCTTGTTTTTATTTCACCATTATCAGTAATATATCTAAATACATTGAAATTTTCCCCTTCAATTGAATGGATAGTTGTATTTTTTGTTTTATAAGTTTCACCATCTACTTCTACTAAATTAGGAGTAATGTTTAAAACAGTTGGTTTTTGATAGCTAGGTAAAAATGTATATCCCCTTTCCAATATGACAACTTCAGTAAATTCAAAGGTTTCTTCAACACTGTTAATATCTCTTGTCCTTATTATTGTTGTAATAGATAAAATTACATCTTTTGTAGGGTCTGTTAAGTCTTTTGGATCTATGGTTTTAGTTTTTACATACAATTCATCTTGTAAATCTTCACCTAATCTAAATATTTGCTTATTTAAATATGCTTCTTCAAATAATGCATCTCTTCCAATGGTAACTAAAAAATCTCTTGAAATGCTTACAACATCTTTGCCATTATATTTCATTCCATCTGTTTTAAAATTGATTTTTAACTTAGTTGGTTCATTACCTCCACCTTCAATTGAAAGCATATCTTCACTTACAGTATTATCTCCTACTACTAAACCAGTTATATTCAACTCTTCAAATCTTTTTCCGCGTATAGTTACATAAGAACCATCACTTGTACCTCTATTAGGCTCTACTTCTTCTATAACTGGTGCAACAGTATCCTCTAATACATAGAAATCTCCGATATAAAGCTGTTGAGTTACGAAATTAGTTAAGTCCAAGCCTTCTTTTTTAACATTATCTAGGTTGTTTGTAATGAACAGCTTATATATTCGACCAGCAGTTAATCCTTTTGGAACTCTAACCCTAATAATACTCTTCCCCGGTGTTGTTTGTACGTACTCAGGGCTTTCACCGAGATTTTCATATTTAAACAAATCAGTTTCCTTTTCTAAGAAAAACACAGAATAATTTTCATTTATACCATTTATTGTTATTGTAACTTGGGAACCTATTTTACCCATATTAGGAAATATGGTTACATCGGTTTGTGGATTAATTGGGATTTCATTAAATACCCTGAAAACATTTTTATAGTTATATACAATTCTAATATCTACATTTCCAGCACTAGTAGATTTCTTTTCAATAACAATGCTCTTATTTCCAGTTCCAACATTATTGATCAATTGATTCTTATCTAATTCAACTTTATTATTTACATGATTGCCAAATAAAGCTGTAAAATCCTTATTATCTATCTTAATGGTAGTATTGGCAGATTTAAATTCATCAAAATTTCCACCTGTAACTGTTAGCTTAGAGTCATCTTTGCTTAAATTTACTTGAACTGGTTCAACTGATGTTATACTTGGCATATTAGTTTCTTCAATTGTAAATAGCTGATTTCCAATTAGTAATTGCTCTATTACTTCCCCTGCATTTATTTTGTATTGCAATAAGCTGTTGCTACTTCCTGGTTCTGGATTGTTTAATGATTTAAATAAGCTTTCACCAACAGGCTTATAGCTAACTTCTAATCCCCTCAAATTAATCCCAATAATATTAATTCCATATTCTACAACACCTGTTAAGCTATAATGGTCTCTATATATGATTATTTGATTTATTTGTGGTTCATCTGCAGCTAAAGCAATAAACCCATCTACAGGAATAATTGGAAAAATTATAGTTATGGCAAGTATAATTGATATGACTTTTTTCCCAAATTTTCTTATGGTCATTATAGGTCCCCCTTTTAAAATTGGCAATTAAAACTTGTCATTACTATTTATCGACAGAATTTGTAATTTCTTCAATTATATTATATATTAAAATTGATATTATGCCGATAGATATTATGACTTATATTAGATGGGAGGTATTATGTTGAAGAAAATTGCTGTTATACTTATAGCAGTTATATTATTTTCATCTATACCGTCAACAAGTCTGGGAGCAAGCTTTGTTAAAAATATAGATGCAGATTTTGGCAATTATCAGTTATACTTAAACGGTGACGCAGTTAGAAATCATAAAGATATATTCTTTTATAATGGAGATTATTATGTATCCATTTCAGACTTGGCTTATGCTTTGAAAATTGAAATTAGTTCAGACAATGATACAGTTAAATTAGATACTAAAAATAAGCTTAATATAGATTCATATAATTCTAAAATACCTTTGGTCTTCCAAAGGGGATATGAACTATTAAATAAGGAGAAAATCATCAAGCAATTGGAAAATGAAGTTAATGCCATAGAAGGAAAAAATACAGAATCCATTAATTATAATTCAAATATTGTAACAAAAACTATTAGAGTGGGTTTTGGAAACATTAACATCTATTTGGATGGTAAAAAAATCAACTTGGATAAAGAGCCCCTAAAGTATAATAATGACATATATGTGGCTTTGGATAGTATTGCACCTTATCTATATATTACCCCTTACTATAGTGAAGATTATACTTACATAAACATAGATACCAACTGGGTATTGCTCCCCAGCACTACTCTAAGTATTGACAATCTGTTGGGATGGAGAAGTGGAAGAAATTATCTATTGAATTTACAAAAAGCTGAACTGGATAAAAGAAAGGAAATGATTGAAAATTTAAAAATACCTTATGAAAAGATTACTTCTTTAAAGGAACTCGAAAAATACTTAAATTCATATCTTAATAAAATATATGATTTGGAAGTTGTTATTAGGCTAACTAAACAAGCAGATAAAATCAATATAAATATCAGTTTCCCAAACTCAAAATACAGCACTTGGACAAAGTTAACAAGATTAGATGTTGAAGATTGGACTTGGAAAATTTACACTGCTATAGTAGCCCTATATGATGAAGATGCAGAAATCAATGGAGTTATAGAAAATCCTTATTACAGCCAGTATTCAAACTCTAAATATAAAAATTATGTAGTATTTTATAGCAAAGACTTTTACCTCTATTTCGACTTTACAAACAGTAAGCTAGCTTTGGACAATATAGTAAATCCAAAATATTTAACAGAAGTATTGAATAATAACTTAAACAAATATGGTTATTTAGAATTCACTTATGATGCCAAGTTATCCGGAGATAATATAGAATTATATGTATATGCTGCTACAGACACTTTAAGTAAATCATCATTACATTCAAGAATGGGATACTTAGAAACTTTGAACTATAGATTAATGAACATATATCCTGATGTGGATATTTATGGTAAGATTATCTATCCGGGAAATGTAGAGCCATTGAATTTCTATATTAGTAACAATAAAATAAGGTCTAAAGACTTATTAGAAGAGACTGTAGATTATATAAATAAAGGATTTGGGTATTTCAATACAGGAATTTATGGATATTCACTTAAATATTCATTATATGAAATGGATTTGAATAACTTCAAACTAATAGTTGAAGGAAACTTCTCTGTTGAAGATGATGGTTGGATTAGTGCTGGTGATTTAGCTTATGAAAGGTTAAATACTATTGTTCAGTATGCTACAAGTTCCATAAGATCTCTATGGGATGCAAATCTTACTGTAGAAGTCGTAGATAAGAATGGAGTAAATGTTTTTGCGGATTCTTTAGAATAGATCATATTTGAAGTTCACTTCGTTACTATCATATAAAAACTCCTCCTTCTCTAAATGAGCAAGGAGGAGTCTTATTTATTTCCTAAAGCAAGGCTACTTCAATAATTCAATTGCTTTCTTTAATTGCAAGTCTTCAAACCCATCATTTTCTACAACATAATCAGGTTCTATGCCTACGCCATTTATTAGCGTTTTATTAGGAGTTAAATATACAGCTGTAGTTAGTTTAATCATACCGCCATCATTCAATGGGAAAACAGTTTGCACTAATGCTTTGCCAAAGGTCCTAGTACCTACTAATATACCAGCTTTCCTATCTTTTATTGCTCCTGCAACTATTTCTGATGCAGATGCAGAGTTTTTATTTACCAATACAACTAATTGATATTTTGATTCTTTTAAATATGAATCATATCTTTGTAAAATTCCATTTTTATCTTTTACATATACTATTGTACCCTTTGGTACAAATAGTTGAGCTACAGATACAGCCTCATTAAAAAATCCTCCAGGGTTGTCCCTTAAATCCAAGATTATCTTTTTAATACCTTTTTTGTCAAGTTCTTCTAATGCCTTTTTCATTTCTTTAGTAGCATTGCTGGAAAATTGTTCTAATTTTATATATCCGATATCATTTTCAATTATTTCATAATATACTGGACTAACTTCTATTACTTTTCTTGTAACTTCAAATGTTAATGTTTTATCTCCTCTTTTTACTTGTAATTTAACTTTAGTTCCTTCAGGACCTTTTATCATAGAAGATACCTTGTCTACACCTAAATCCTTCACATCGATGCCATCTACTGAAATTATAATATCTCCAGCCTTGATTCCTGCTTCTTCTGCTGGCTGCCCTGTCATGGTTTTTACAACATTAATATAACCATCTTTCTCTTCAATATATAAACCTATACCGGTATAACTGCCATATAACGAAGAATAAAAATTATCAACTTCATCTTTTGTATAATATTCGCTATATGGGTCTAAAGACTCCAACATGGCTTTTATTGCTTTTGTAATTAACTCATCTTCATCTACTTCAAATGGATAATAATGTTTAATTAAATTATAAACCTCTTCAAAGAAATACAAATTAGCATTAGGTTCTACTTTTTGAAAATGAACTTTAATTTCAGCATTTGCTATTGTTGGAGTAATTAAAGTCAAAATAAGAATAATAGCAAATATCCTAATCGCTTTCTTGATATTTCCTTTTTTGAACATTAGTTCCCCACTCCTTTATCATGTCAGTTGATAAAATTATTTCCTATTTATGTAAATTAATTATATCACTTTTTTAATTTCGAAATCAATTTCTTAACATGAGATTACAAATCCCGAGTTTCCATAAATAGTTTGGTTTTTTGTATACTTTTTACATGGGTATAGATAAATTTGCCATTTTCTTTCTTTAAACTTCAAGTTTATTATCATTTCTTTCAATAAAACAATAATTACATTCAAATGGCAAATTAGTCAATTTTGTAATCCCATAATATAAAAAGAGCTAGGACAGACCTAGCTCCAACTTGTTTCTAACCTTCCATTAAATTATTCCACAGTAACCGATTTCGCTAAGTTCCTTGGCTTATCAACATCATTGCCTCTTAATACAGCAGTGTAATATGCAAGTAGTTGAGTTGGTACA
>Ga0134090_1001905_pt1 | contig 12227 bp, 13 predicted proteins | sample 1_4taG_FD_94453 | JGI IMG/M metagenome (GOLD analysis project Ga0134090, IMG submission 94453) | Switchgrass degrading microbial communities from high solid loading bioreactors in New Hampshire, USA - 1_4_20_6_A1 metaG | ecosystem: Engineered > Bioreactor > Semi-continuous > Anaerobic >...
ATGGGAATAAACTCGGTGGACAGCCTGAGGGGCAACCGCCTAATGCTCCGGGGAATAGGTTTGGAACGGCACGAGTTAGACTTGCTGGGCGTTCTGGCCGCGGGAGAGTAAGGGGGGATTAGCATGAAAGTAGTAAGTTCAGCTGAATACTGTCTGGGCTGCGGCTTATGTCGTATTAACTGTGCCGCCGGACATGATGGCTATAATGGCAGCATTTTGAAAGCCTATAAAAGAGGGACTCCCCGACCCCGAGCTGATTTGATAATAGATAAGGATCAATCCTGGCTTAATACCTGCCAGCACTGCCCGGATGCTCCCTGTGTGAATGCCTGCATTACCGGAGCTTTGCAGAAGGATGACCGGGGAGTGGTTTTTATTGAAGAAGAGATCTGCGTCTCTTGCTACACCTGCATAATGGTCTGTCCTTATGGACATATTCTTCCTGGAGAAAAGGCCGTGCTCAAGTGTGATCTGTGCCGGGAACGTTCAGGGCAGCCTGCCTGTGTCGCAGCGTGTCCCAACGGAGCTTTGCAGCTGGTTGATGAGGGGGAGATAGCATGAAATATGTGATAATCGGCAATGGGATCGCTGCGGCTGGAGCGGTGGAAGGAATTCGCAGTCAGGATAAAGACGGAGCCATAGCAGTAATAGATGGCGAACAGCGGGGCTCTTACAGCCGGCCTTTGATCACCTATTACCTGGCCGGAAAGAGAAAAGCGGAACAGATGCGCTACCGGCCCAGGGACTTTTTTGTCCAGCAGGGAGTCACGGTAATCCCTGATGAAGCCGTTCAGATAGATGCTCAAGCCCGGCAGGTAATACTGCGATCCGGGCAGGTGGTAGGGTATGACCGGTTGCTGCTGGCTACCGGAGCCAGCCCCATTATCCCGGACATTCCGGGGGCAGGCCAGAGTGATTGGGTGAAGACTCTTTACACCTGGCAGGATGCAGAACAGCTGGACCTGCTGGTAACACCCGGTCAGACAGCGGTAGTTATGGGAAGCGGTTTGATCGGACTTAAAGCAGCTGAAGCCCTGTACCAACGGGGTATGAAGGTATCAATAATTGAGAAACAGTCCCAGATCCTGCCCCGCATACTGAGCAGGACCAGTGCCGATAGAGTAAGTGAACACCTGCAGAGCGGCGGAATGGAAATTATAACCGGAAGAGAAGTTACCCGGATTCATGAGGAGCATCAAGTGGAACTTGATGATGGCAGCAGAATAGAAGCCCAGCTGGTTATCGTTGCCATCGGCACCAAGCCCAATCTTGCTTTGGCCGCGGACTGCGGGCTGGCCGTGGAGCGGGGCGTACTGGTAGACAGCCGCCTGCGTACTTCCGATGCCAACATATATGCAGCGGGAGATGTGATTGAAACCGCCGATATTTTAACCGGTTTTCCGTCCATTATGGCTCTCCTGCCCCTGGCCCACCAGGAGGGTTTCATAGCGGGGCAGAACATGGCCGGGGGCGATTGTGCCTATCCTGGAGGCTTGTCTATGAATTCAGTCAACCTGCTGGGTATGAATATTATAGCTGCGGGAAGCCCGCAGATTTCCGGCCAGACCTGGCTGTGGCAGCAAGGGGAGCAGTATCTGGAGTTGGTTACCGAAAGCGGCCGTCTGGTACGCTATATAGCTTTGCAAATGCCCCAGGTAACCGGACCTCTGACCAGTTTGATAGAAAAGCAGATTAAGCTGCCCGAATCATTCTGGCAGGAATTTATCAGCCGTCCGGGGCTGAATCGCCTGCAGCCATACTGGGAAGCGTTGAAGGGGGTGCAGGATAATGACCATCGTAGATGCTGGGCAATATGATCAAGTCTCTTTGCTGGAAGTCCTGGATAAGGCCAGCGATACGGAAATAGAGGTTGTGCATGTTAACGGCCAGCGTTACCTGGGTTGCGGCTGGAAGAACAGCAAGAAGCTGATCCTGCGGGGAACCGCCGGCAACAACCTGGGAGCCTTTGCCGAGGGCCCTCATATTGTTCTCTATGGCAACGGCCAGGAAGGTGTAGGCAACACCATGAGCGAGGGCCTGATTGTGGTTCATGGACGGGTAGGCGATATTGCCGGTTACGGAATGCGCGGCGGAGAGCTGTATATCCGGGATAATGCCGGTTACCGGCTGGGAATACACATGAAAGCCTATATGCAGAAGCAGCCGGTAATCGTAGTAGGCGGACGGGTCGGAGCTTTTGCCGGAGAATATATGGCGGGAGGAACCATAATAATATTAGGACTCACCGATGAACACCGGCCGCTGGTGGGGCCCTGGTGCGGAACAGGGATGTATGGCGGAGCTATTTACCTGCGGGGAGAGGTTCCCTCTCAACATCTGGCCCCTAATACTGCTGCCAAGGTTTTGCAGGCAGAAGAACTGGAGCCTATCCGGCCTTATCTGCAGCGCTATGCTGATTATTTCAACTATGATATGGGGACCATACTCAGCCAGCCCTTCACCCGGTTAACTCCGGTAAGCAAACGTCTCTACGGGCGCATGTATACCGGTTTCGTAAGCTAAGTGGATATATAAGAGGACGGGGTTGTTGACAACCTTTAGATGGCATTCGATAGCTGCGGAAATGCTTTAAACCGTAATGTGGCAGTAGGTTTGCCATGAGCACCTTGGTGGAGGAGTCCGATATAGTCGGCCAAGATGGGTTGACGAAGGGGGGGCGAGGGACAGGATGTCCCGAGAGGGTTACAAAATAGGAGGTTTTGTTTAGCCCGGTACCCCCTGAGTAACACATCGAGCCGTTACTATAACGTTACGACGGAACAGGTGTGAAGGGTAAACCTACTGGCTAATGTATCATTGAAAGTTGTCAACAACCCCATCCTTGTCAGCAATGGAGGTGATGATAAGGGATGGATTTTACCAAAATGCATGGTCTGGGCAATGACTTTATAGTGGTGGAAGCTGAATCCTTTGACAGGGCTTCGGTTTTTCAGCCTGTGGCCAGGACATGGTGTGACCGCCATTTCGGCATAGGGGCCGATGGGATACTGGTTACCGGACCGGGCGAAGCCCAGGACATTTTTATGCGCATCTTCAATGGAGATGGTTCAGAAGCAGAAATGTGCGGCAACGGTATTCGCTGTGTGGCGCTCTATGCTCGCCAGCGTGGCTTGGCTGTCCGGGATGAATTTGCGGTTCAAACCCTGGCTGGTCCCCGGTGGGTGGAAATAGTCTCTTCTTCCCCGCCCCAGGTGCGGGTAGATATGGGGCAGCCTATCCTGAATCCGGCAGATATTCCTGTCCAGGGAGCAGCAGCCAATAACCATCTGTCTGTAACCTGGGAAGATCAATACTTCAACATTACCGCTGTTTCCATGGGCAATCCTCATGCTGTTATTCTGGTGGATGATGCGAACCAGGTACCTCTGGAAATCTGGGGCCCCAGGCTGGAAAAAGATCCTCATTTCCCGGCCAATACCAACGTGGAGTTTGTACAGATACTCAGCGAAAGGGAAATAAAAGTGCGGGTATGGGAAAGAGGTGCTGGTATCACCCTGGCCTGCGGTACCGGAGCCTGTGCTTCCCTGGTAGCCTGTCACCTGCTGGGTAAAATCGGCCGTCAAGCCCAGGTTCACCTGCCAGGCGGCGACCTGTGGATCGAGTGGAACCAGGACAACAATCATGTCTATATGACAGGGACCGCCACCGAGGTGTTTCGGGGCGTGATTGGTGACCCCAAGTAATAAGCTAGTCAAAGGAGGCTGGATTTTATGAAAGAAAGCACTGCCATGCAGAATTTGCCCCCTTATCTGTTTGCCCGTATTGAGAAAAAAATTGAGGCGGCTCGTCAGCAGGGTCTGGATGTCATAAACCTGGGGATTGGCGATCCGGATCAGCCCACTCCTCAACACATTATTGCTGCTTTGGTTCAGGCCAGCAGTGATCCTGCCAACCACCAGTATCCCAGTTCCGTAGGAATGCTGCGCTACCGTGAAGCTGTAGCCCGGTGGTATCAAAGCCGTTTCGGGGTGGAACTGGACCCGGCTAAAGAGGTAGTATCATTGCTGGGGTCCAAAGAAGGTATTGCCCATATTTCCATGGCCTATCTGGATCCGGGCGATGTCAACCTGGTACCGGACCCTGGCTATCCGGTGTACGGGATCGGGACCCAGCTGGCCGGCGGCACTCCTTACATTATGCCTTTGAAAGAGGAAAATGGATACCTGCCGGTATTGGAAGACATTCCTGAGCAGGCAGCCAGGCAGGCCAAACTTATGTTTATCAATTATCCCAACAATCCCACCGGAGCTGCGGCTAACCCGGAGTTTTACCGGAAGGTAGTGGAATTTGCCCGCAGTTACGATATTCTGGTATGTCACGACGCTGCCTATTCCGAAATATACTATGATGGCTGTCAGGCCCCCAGCTTTTTGCAGATCCCTGGTGCCAAGGAAGTTGGGGTGGAGTTTCACTCCCTCTCCAAGACCTACAATATGACGGGGTGGAGAATCGGCTGGATGGCCGGAAATCAAGAAGCTGTGGAAGTGATGGGGCGTTTTAAGTCCAATGTTGACTCCGGTGTTTTCCAGGCTGTTCAGTATGCTGGTATCGCTGCCCTGGAAGGACCCCAGGACTGTGTAGAGGAATTACGGAAAATGTATCAGGAGCGGCGCGATGCAGCTGTTGAAGGAATGCGCCAATTAGGCTGGTCGTTTCAGGCTCCCCAGGGAGGCTTTTATATGTGGGTTAAAGTTCCCCCTGGCTATACTTCCGCCGAATTCTGCGAGTATGTTCTGGAGAAAGCTCAGGTTGTTATTACCCCTGGCAATGGCTATGGCCAATATGGCGAAGGATACTTCCGCATAGCCCTCACCGTTGATACTTCCCGCATTATCGAAGCCCTGCAGAGAATTCAAAAGTTATAAACAACCCGTACCGATAAAAACCCTCAGAAAAGGATGAGACATCACCATCATGGCCTGGTGATGTCTCTAATTCCCGGGGGGGGGAATTTGGAAAGTGTATGTGGTTGAACTTGCCTGTGGGGAAAAGCCACAGCAAATCCTTCTTAACGCAATTGTACTCACTTTCACAAACAAAGTCAATGGCAGAAAGCCCGTTTTTTCGGCATTTCTCCATAAAACAAATTTTTCATGGCCATGTTAATTTACTTATCGCGGTTAAAAAACTGCCCATCTGGAAATACTTACTGCATAGAGGGGGGAAATGTAATGAAAAAATGGCTTTATGTTGTTTTACTGGTATTCGTAATGATGGGCAGTTATTGGTGGAAGGAACAGCAGCAGGTACCGCTGCAGGACAGTGTTTTGCGGCTGCACGTAATTGCCAACAGCGACAGTCCGGCGGATCAGGCTTTGAAGCTGGAAGTAAAGAACCAGATAGTTGAAGTAATGAAGACTGAGTTCAGCACTGCGGCCAGCAAGCAAGAAGCCTGGGACCGGGCGGTACAGAATAAGGCGCTGATAGAACGGACTGCTCGCCAGGTAGTGGCTGATAGGGGATATGACTACCCGGTTCGGGTGGAATTAGGTACCTACCAGTTCCCCACCAAGGCTTATGGAAACCTGGTTTTGCCCCAGGGCAGTTATGAAGCTGTCCAGGTGGTGATCGGCCAGGGTCAGGGCCAAAACTGGTGGTGTGTGCTCTTTCCGCCTTTGTGTATGGTTTCCTCTTCTGATGAGGGACTCAGCCTGGGCAGCAGCCAGGATGCCCAAATTACCCTGAAATGCTTGGAACTCCTGCCCCAGGGAGCTCGTATCAGCCGTCTTTTTGATTCATCTCAGGAACGACCTGTTGATAACCAGCCTTAATCCCCATCCCGATATTCTTTCCCCCTCTTTTTGGAACGGGGTGTCCCGTTCCCTTTTTTTATTCCTATCGCTATAATTAATACAGCAAAAGGGAGGACTCTTAATGGCTCATCAGTTGGTGGTGGAGGCCCCTGCCAAGGTCAATCTCACCCTGGATGTAAAAGGCAAGCGCAGCGACGGCTATCACGAGTTGGAAACCGTGATGCACCAGATAAGTCTGGCGGACCGCTTGACTATTACCGCTATTCCGGAGGGCATAGAAGTTCAGAGTAATTGCCCGGATTTGCCTGCCGGCGAGATGAATCTGGCCTATAAGGCGGCTCAGGTCATCTTGAAAGAATACCCGGACCGGGGCGGAGTATCCATTTATATAGACAAGAACATTCCTTTAGGAGCCGGACTGGCCGGGGGCAGCACTGATGCCGCTGCTGTGCTGAAAGGGATCAACGTTTTATATAACCTGGATTTATCCCCGTCACAATTAATGGCTATGGGGGGCGCGATTGGATCGGATGTGCCTTTCTGCCTGCAGGGTGGTACCGCCCTGGCGCGAGGACGGGGAGAGATATTGGAACCCCTGCCCCCTAATTTACACCTGCACCTGTTGCTGGTTAAGCCAGGATTTTCTGTTTCCACTGCTGAGGTTTACCGCCGTTTTGATATGGATAAAGTTAACAATCCACCTGATAACAGAGCATTTTTGGAAGGCTGGCATCACTGTGATATGATAGGTATAAGCCGGGCCATGGAAAATGTGTTGGAAACAGTGACCGCAGCTCATTATCAGGAGATTGATCAGATAAAAGAACGTTTGATCAGGCTGGGAGCTATTAAAGCTCTTATGTCCGGAAGTGGACCCACTGTGTTCGGCCTATTCAGGGATAGGGCCAGCGCTGAGCAGGCCTGGTACGAATTCCAACCCTGCGAAGAGGAAATCTTTTTGGTGACATCTTATGATGGGAGGAAATCCGCATGGAAGAGAAACGTCTGCAACCGGTCAACCTAGAATCCTACAAACCGCTGCGGGAACTGGTCCTGGATGCTATCCGGGAAGCTATCATCAATGGAACCCTTAAACCCAGGGAGCGGCTAATGGAAATCCAACTGGCTGAAGAGCTGGGAGTATCTCGTACTCCCATACGGGAAGCCCTTCGCAAATTGGAATTGGAAGGATTCATAGTTATGGTACCCCGCAAAGGCGCGTATGTCGCAGATATTTCTTTTAAGGATATCGCTGATGTTTTTGAGATAAGGGCAGCGCTGGAAGCCCTGGCTGCCGGACTGGCGGCGGAAAGAATAACCGATGAAGAACTGGAGGAAATGGAACGACTGGTGGCGGAAAAAGCTGAATCCATAGCTAATCAGGATATGGAAAAGCTTATCAAGGTAGATACCTTGTTCCATGAAGCTATATACAAAGCCAGCCGGAATCAGCGCCTGACCAGCATAATCAGCAATCTGCGGGAACAGATCCAGCGCTATCGTACCACTTCCCTGTCGTACCCCGGCCGCATGCAGCGGTCTTTGGAGGAGCACCGCAGCATCGTGGAGGCTATACAATCCCGTGATCCCCAGATTGCCCAGCAGGTTGCCCGTGAGCATATAGAAAACGCGGAAAACAGTATTATCGAAGCGATTAAAAAGGATGGGCTTCCCCTGTCCGACTGATGGAGGTATTACGGTAATGGTATATGATGCAGTCATTCTGGCTGGCGGTGAGAGCAGCAGCGAATTAAAAAAAATTGCCCCCTACGATAACGAAGCATTAATACTCATTGGTAAATACCCCATGATATATTATGTATACCAGGCTCTGGTGGCCAGCCCGATGATTGGTAAGATCGTCATAAGCGGACCGGTGGATTCCCTGCGCAATATTTTCAGTCGTGCTGAAAATCTTTACTTTGTTAACGGGGGCAGCAATGCGGTAGAGAGTTTCGCAGCGGCAGTTGAGGTGCTGAAGGAAAAGGGGATCAGTGAGCAGGTGCTGATTCTGCCAGCGGATATTCCTTTTATAACCAAGGAAGCCATTGAAGATTTTATCACCCGCTGTGCCAAACTGGAGGCGGATTTCTGCTATCCAGTAACCAGCAAAGAGGTAAATGAAGCTAAATTCCCGGGGGTCTCCCGTACCTACGTACGCCTCAAAGAGGGGATATTTACGGGGGGCAACCTGTTCCTGATTCGCAGCGCTATAATCGACCAGGGCCTGGATTTGGCGGTTAAGCTGGTGGAAAGGCGTAAAAACCCCATTGCCATGGCCAGGTTGTTTGGGGTAGGGCTGCTGATCAGCTATTTAATGAGAAGGCTTACCATTCCTGCGGTAGAACGCCGCTTCTACCAGATGACCGGTATTAAGGGGCGAGCTCTGATTTCAGATTATGCTGAAATTGGCGTGGATGTGGACAAACCCAGTGATTTAATGCTGGCCCAGGAGCATTTAAAAGAAGTCTCTTTTTAGCTGCAGCCCAACCAAATGAAAAATAAATTAACAAATTCTCTAATATTTTGCGAAAAAAATGTCAAGTTAGGGTTATAATACGGGTGTCATATTATCATATAGTGGTAGAAGGAACTAAAATTTTTGAGGATGGGCAAAGAGGTGGAAAAAGTGTCGTGTACTGCTGTGATTTTAGCGGCAGGCAAAGGCGTTCGGATGAAGTCGCAGCTGCCCAAGGTGGTGCATAAAGCCGCCGGCAAGCCGCTGGTAGCCCATGTAGTGGATGCCGTCCGTGCAGCAGGGGTTGAGGATATAGTTATTGTAGTGGGGCATGGACGGGAGCAGGTGCAGAAAATTTTCGCCGGCCAGCCGGTTAGATTCGCGATCCAGGAACAGCAGTTGGGAACGGGTCATGCGCTGCGGCAGGCCGAAGGCCAGGTTGCCCCGGACAATACCGTGCTGGTATTAGCCGGAGATACTCCCTTACTCAGAGCGTCCACCTTACAAGCACTGCTGGAGCATCACCAAAAGTGCCAGGCCCAAGCTACCGTACTTACTACCTATCTGGATGAGCCCAGCGGATACGGGCGAGTCCTGCGGGATGAAAAAGGTGCTTTTTTGCGCATAGTGGAAGAAAAAGATGCTACCCCGGAAGAAAAGCAAGTGACCGAAATTAATTCGGGCATTTATTGTTTTCAGGCCAGTGAGGTCTTTAGAGTGCTGCAGCAGCTGCAGCCTCTTAATGCTCAGGGAGAATATTATTTGACCGATACACTGGAAATACTAAAAGGCGAAGGATTCCGGGTTGAGGTAATGCCGGCAGCGGAGCCGGAAGAGATTTATGGGGTAAATGACCGCATACAGCTGGCCCAGGCCGAGAAAATCCTGCGCCGCCGCAAAAACCTTGAGCTGATGAGGGATGGAGTTACCCTGGTTGAACCTGATACCATTATGGTGGATAGTGATGTAAACATTGGCTGTGATACTGTTGTACTGCCTTTTACAATAATTCAGGGAAAAACCAGTATCGGAGAAGGCTGCGAGATAGGTCCCTGGACCAATATAAACGACAGCCGCATAGGCCATAGAGTTGTTATAGAAAGTTCCCGGGTCAAGGAAGCGGACATAGGGGATGACTGTGTTATAGGCCCTTATGCTTACCTGCGTCCTGGAACTGTACTGCAGGAACATGTTAAAGTAGGCGATTTTGTGGAAGTTAAACAATCCACAGTGGGCCCAGGGAGCAAAATACCGCACCTCAGTTATGTGGGAGATGCTTTGGTTGGCCGGGAAGTAAACATAGGCGCTGGAACCATCACCTGCAACTATGACGGACGGCACAAGCACCAGACCATAATAGAAGACCATGCCTTTATAGGCAGCAACACCAATCTGGTGGCACCGGTTAAGATTAGTGAAGGATCTGTAACCGGCGCCGGATCTACTATTACCCGAGATGTTCCACCCCATTCCCTGGCAGTGGAAAGGGCTGAGCAGCGGGTGGTTCCCTGGAAAAAGAAACACGATCATTAGGAGGTTAGGGCATGAAAGCGTCCCGATGGAGGATGAAACTGTTTACTGGCAATGCCAACCCTGCATTGGCCGAAGAAATTGCAAGCTACCTGGGAATTCCGGTGGGAGATGCTCAGGTAACCCGTTTTTCTGATGGAGAGATCAACTGTGGCATTCATGAAAGTGTTCGCGGAGTAGATGTGTTTGTGGTTCAGCCCACCTGTCCCCCGGTTAACGAGAACCTGATGGAATTATTGGTCATGATTGATGCCTTCCGCCGGGCTTCAGCTTCGCGGATCAATGCGGTAATTCCCTATTACGGATATGCCAGGCAGGATCGCAAAACCCGGGCTCGCGACCCTATTACCGCCAAGTTGGTATCCAACTTAATAGTGGAAGCGGGTGCGCAGAGGGTGGTTGCAGTAGACCTTCATGCCAACCAGATCCAGGGCTTTTTCGATATTCCGGTAGATCACCTGCCGGGGGTACCGACCATTGCCGAGTATTTTCGTACCAAAGGACTGGATAATGCAGTAGTCCTGTCACCGGATGTAGGTGGAGTAACCCGGGCGCGGGATTTAGCCGCCAAACTGGGAGCACCCCTGGCCATTGTCGATAAAAGACGCCCTGCCCCCAACGTGTCGGAAGTAATGAATGTTATCGGTGATGTTAAAGGGAAATCAGTTATTATCATCGACGACATTATCGATACTGCCGGTACGCTCTGTACTGCCGCCGAGGTAATGATGGACAAGGGCGCCAAGGAGGTATATGGGTGCTGCACTCATCCGGTTTTCTCCGGGCCGGCTATAGAAAGGTTAGCCAAGGCTCCCTTCCAGGAGATAGTGATAACCAATACTATTCCCACTAATGAGGACAAGCGTCTTCCCAACATGACCATTTTGTCCATTGCCCCCTTAGTGGGAGAAGCAATTCTGAGGATTCATGAAGATTTGTCGGTGAGCAAATTGTTTGAAGCCTAACCAGATTTTGGACAGGCCGGTCCCTTATTGCTATAATTAAACATAAACTTTAGTGTGCCAGCTAAGTTTAGCTATATAGCTATATAAATAAGGGAGTGATTTCCATGGCATCAGCACATACGATTAAAGGAGTGAAACGGGAACTCAAAGGAAAAGGTTATCTGAACGACTTAAGACGCAAGCAGATGATACCCGGCGTATTATATGCCAAGGGACAAGAGGCTCTTCCCATTGCTGTGGAAGGAAGAACACTGAACCGCATAATCAGCCATTCCGGTTCCGGGGGATTGTTCAGCCTGGAGTTAGAAGGGGAATCCCGGCCTAGGACGGCTTTGGTGCGAGAAGTGCAGAGACATCCGGTGAGCAGGGAGATAAGCCATCTGGATTTCCTGGTGGTCAGCATGACCGAGAAAATCACCAGCCAGGTGCCCATACAAATAGTTGGTGAAGAAGAGGTAGTAAAGCATGGAGGAATTCTCCAGCTGGGAGCCAAGGAATTGGAAGTTTCCTGCCTGGCAGCAGATCTGCCTGAGTTTATCCGCTGTGATGTATCTCATCTGCGAGTCGGAGATAAGATCACCGTAGCTGATTTGGAGGTCCCGCCCACCGTGGAAAAGGTCAGCGATCCTGATTCGGTGGTGGCCTTAGTGTTAGGAGCCCACCGGGCTTCCGCTGATGAACCGGCCGAAGTAAGTGAAGAAAGCCAAGGCGAAGCCGAATAGTAATGTCCATAGACGCAGTGCACGGCAGATTTAAACCTTAAAAATCTGCGTGCCTGCGTTATAAATAAAAAAACTGGCAAGTCTGTATTGGCAAAAAGCTTTTTGGGAAAGTTAAGACCCCGGCAAATCCGGGGTTTTTACTATAAAAAGTGAGGAGCAGCAACCCATGAAAGTAATAGTGGGATTGGGTAATCCGGGGCCGCGTTACAAGGATACCCGGCATAACGTAGGATTTCAGACCTTGGAAGAACTGGCCCGCCGTCATCCGGTGCAGAGAGAGGAAAGCCGTTTTGATGCTATTATTGCCCATCTGCAAATTGCTCAGGAAAAAGTGTGCCTGCTCAAACCTCTGACATACATGAATCTCAGCGGACGAGCGGTTAGGGCTTTTATGTCTTATTACAAGATTGATTTACAGGATCTTATAGTGATATATGATGATATGGATTTGCCGGTGGGAAGTCTGCGTATTCGTCCCGGAGGAGGAACCGGAGGACACCGGGGCATGAACTCCCTGGTGGAAAACCTGGGCTCCCGGGATTTTGCCCGTATCCGCATAGGTATTGGCCGCCCGCCGGGTGACGCCGCAGATTGGGTTTTGGGCCACTTTGCTCCAGAAGAGAAGCCCCTCATTCAAAACGCAGTAGCCCGGGCGGCTGATGCGGCAGAATGCTGGCTGGCTCATGGCATAGATAAAGCCATGAATGAGTACAATTGAATTAAACGCCAGAGGTATAGATGCCAGTTTCCCTGGAAAACTATGAATAAAAAGAGAAAG
>Ga0134090_1001915_pt1 | contig 12178 bp, 9 predicted proteins | sample 1_4taG_FD_94453 | JGI IMG/M metagenome (GOLD analysis project Ga0134090, IMG submission 94453) | Switchgrass degrading microbial communities from high solid loading bioreactors in New Hampshire, USA - 1_4_20_6_A1 metaG | ecosystem: Engineered > Bioreactor > Semi-continuous > Anaerobic > Digestate...
CCGCCGGAGCCGCCACCAGAGTTGCTGCCGGAGTTACCGCCGGAGCCGCCACCAGAGTTGCTGCCGGAGTTACCGCCGGAGCCGCCACCAGAGTTGCTGCCGGAGTTACCGCCGGAGCCGCCACCAGAGTTGCTGCCGGAGCCACCGCCGGAGCTTCCGCCAGAGGTGCTGCCGGAGCTTCCCCCGGTGTTACCGCCGGAGTTGCTGCCCGAGTTTCCACCAGGGCTGCTGCCGGAGGTGCCACCGGTGTTGCGACCGGAGTTGCTGCCGCCGGGGGTGCCGGTGTTGCTGCTCCCGGTGCCCCCGAGGTCGCCCGACCCGGAACCGGGGGTCTGGGCCTTACCGGCATCGGAGTCCGTCCCCGGCGTGCACTTGTCGGTGGGCACTTCCTTCCACCAGTCCTGCGGCCAGTAGCGCCAGATGTTGCTCGGATCCGTCGGGTGCTTCACCCACGTCGTCGGCCGCTTGATCAGGTTGAGCGTCTCCGGAGTGCCGGTGCAGCCTTCCTGCCACAGCACGTACCGCTCGACCACCGTGCCGTCCTTCATCGTGAGGAAGGGCTCCCGGACGACCGTGACCTGCTGGTACCAGGTCTCGGGCTTCGGCTCGTAGCCCTGCCGGAACCAGTCGGTCTTGATCTCCTCAGGCGGGCAGTACTCGCTGGGCTGGTTGCCCGTGACGCCGCAGTACTGCGCCTGGACCACGTTACGCGGCCGCTCCCAGTCGGGCGGCGACTCGGTGTAGTACTCGTTCATGATTGCCGTCCAGATCCGGGTGGGCGGGCCGGCGCCCGTCCAGTTCTTCCAGCCCTGACCGCCGTGGGGCAGCCGCTGGCGTCCCTCGTCGTTGTCGTAGCCCGTCCAGACGCCGACCACGATCTCCGGCGTGAAGCCGATGAACCAGGCGTCGTGCCAGTCCTCCGTGGTGCCGGTCTTGCCGGCGGCGGGCCAGCCGTGCCAGCCCTTGGTCTCGTTGGCGGGGGTGCCGCGCTGCAGGGCGCCCCGCAGCACGTCTACCATCAGCCAGGCCGAGGTCCGGTCGACCACCTGCTCCACCTTGGGCTTGGCCTCCCAGATGACCTCACCGTACTTGTTCTCGATGCGGGTGATGAACACGGGGTCGGTCTTCTGCCCCAGGCTGCCCAGCACTCCGAAGGCCGAGGTCATCTCCAGGGGAGTGACGCCCTCGCTGAGGCCGCCCAGGGTGAGGGAGAGGTTCTCATCGTTGATGACGGGGTTCTCCTCCCGGGTGACCAGGGGGAGGCCCATCTTCCGGCCGTACTCGACGCCCTTTGTGGGGGTGACGGCCTCCAGGGTGCGCACCGCGGCGGCGTTGCGTGACTGCTCCACCACCCAGCGCATGGTCTTCAGGCCCTGATAGTTGAACTCGTAGTTTTCGGGCCAGACGTTGGTGCCGTCCTCGGTCAGGCGGGGCGGCGAGTCATCGATGATGGTCGCCGGACCCCAGCCCAGCAGGTCAATGGCCGGCAGGTAGGCCACGATCGGCTTGATGGTCGAGCCCGGGTCCCGCCGGGCCTGCGTCGCCCGGTTGAAGCCCAGCATCCGGTCGTGGTTCATGCCGCCGACCAGGGCCAGCACCTCGCCTGTGGTGTGGTCCATCACCACCACCGCGGCCTCAGGCACCTCGGTTTCCTCGCTGCCGCTGAACTCCACCGTGGCCGCGGGCATGATCTCCCACAGCTTCTCCTCAGCGATGCGCTGCTTCTCGCGGTCCAGGGCCGTGTAGATCCGCAGGCCCTTCTGATAGAGGTCGTCTGCGGTAAAGAGGGGGAGGTTGTACTCCTCCGCCTCGTCCGGGTCGGTCAGGATGGTGATCACGTGGTCCACGTACCAGTCGCCGGTGAAGGTGACCGTCGTGGGCGTGATCTCCGCCCGCTTGATCTCGGGAACCTCTTTCTTGAGCCGTTCCGCTTCGGCTGCGTCAAGGTAACCCTGCTCCACCATGAGGTCGAGCACGATCTCCCGCCGCTCCAGCGCCCCTTCCAGGTTCTCAAACGGGCTGTACTCCGATGGCCCCTTCAGGATGCCGGCGAGCAGGGCCCCTTCCGACAGGGTGAGCTCGCTGGCGTGCTTGGAGAAGTATAGCTGGGCGGCGGCCTCGATGCCGTATGCCTGTCCGCCCCACGCCACGGTGTTCAGGTACTGCTCCAGGATCTCGTCCTTGGTGTAGCGCCTCTCCAGGTTGAGGGCGATGAGGATCTCCTGAACCTTGCGCTTCATGGTCTGGTCGAGGGTGAGGAAGGCGTTGCGTGCCAGCTGCATCGTGATGGTGGAGCCGCCCTCCAGCTGCGACCCGGGCACGCCCAGTAGGTACTTCACGTCAGACCAGACCGCGCCGGCCATCCGGATGGGGTCCACGCCGAAATGCTCCCTGAACCGGCGGTCTTCCACGGCGATGACCGCGTTTCGCACGTCCTCCGGGATGTCCTCCAGGTCGACCAGCACCCGGTTTTCCTCTGCAGCCAGTTCGTAGACCTTGTTGCCGTCGCGGTCGTAGATGATCGAGGTGAGCGACGGGTCGAAGGCGTGGAAGGTGGGTAGATCCTGATACGCCTGGTAGACGTATGCACCAGCCAGGCCCGCGCCGCCGATCAGCACGACCAGGAAGAGGAGGAAGGCGTAGGCGAGCCAGCGGCGTCCCCGCCTTCGCTTCTTCGTGGCCGGACGTTTCGGAGGCGAACCGTCAGGCCGTCGGGTATTTGGCAAGTGAAACACCTCCAACAGAATGAAAGGAATTCGCCCTTTGTGGCGAGACTCCTTGTGGGGCCCCGGAATTGCATGGGTGGAAGCAGTATGCTAGAATGTGGACCAAATCGGCGAGGACGGAGAGAAGTAGGCGTCGGGGCCGCCACCAGAGAGGGGCTGGCCGGTGTGAAGTCCCGGGGCACGGCGCTGAAGTACACTCCCGAGCCGCCCGCTGAGTCCGTCGACTGGCAGGCGCCCGGATGGCGCTCACCAGGTTAGATGGATAGGCCGGGCCGGAGGTTCCCCGTTAGCGGAACGACGAGTGGGCTCCCTCCCCGGGGGTCAACCAGGGTGGTACCGCGGCGTGCAGGCACACGTCGTCCCTGGGGTAAGACGACCGGGCAGGGCGCTTTTCCTTTCGCCCTGCGCCAGGCGGGAAGGACGGGTTGCGATGGGCTTCATGAGCGTCGACGAGCAGATGAAGATCCTGATGCGCGGCGTGGTGGACCTGGTCAGCGAGGAGGAACTGCGGCAGAAGCTGGAGCGGTCGGTGAAGACGGGCAGGCCGCTTCGGGTCAAGCTGGGCATTGACCCCACCGGCAAGGACCTGACCCTGGGCCACACGGTGCCGCTCCGCAAGATGCGGGACTTCGTCGAGTGCGGCCACCAGGGCGTGCTGATCATCGGCGACTACACGGCGATGGTCGGCGACCCCACCGGGCGGAACGAGGCGCGGCCCCAGTTGACGCACGAGCAGACGACGGCGAACGCACAGCGCTACCTGGAGCAGGCCGCCCGGGTCCTGGACACCAGCAGGCTGGAGATCCGGCGCAACAGCGAGTGGCTGGCGCCGATGACCTTCGCGGACGTTACCCGGCTGGCAGCCCAGTCCACCGTCGCCCGTATGCTAGAACGGGAAGACTTCAAAAAACGTTACGAGGAGGGTCGCCCGATCTACATCCACGAGTTCTTCTACCCACTGATGCAGGGCACGGACTCGGTGGCCATTCAGGCTGACGTAGAGTTGGGCGGCACCGACCAGAAGTTCAACCTCCTGACGGGGCGTGACCTGCAGCGGAACGCCGGCCAGGAGCCGCAGGTCTGCCTGATGACGCCCATCGTGGAGGGGCTGGACGGCACGGAGAAGATGTCCAAGTCTCTGGGCAACTACATCGGCCTCGACCACTCTCCCGACGAGATGTTCGGGCGGACGATGTCGATTCCGGACAAGCTGATCATCTCCTACTTCACGTACTTTACGGACGTGCCGCAGGAGGAGATCGACCGGATCAAGACGGCGATCGCGGCCGGCGAGAACCCGATGAACTTCAAGAAGCAGTTGGGCCGGGCGATCATCACCACGTACGGCGGCACGGAGGAGGAGGCCCGACAGGCCGAGGAGCGCTGGGTCGCCCAGTTCTCCCGGGGCGAGGTGCCGGACGATATCCCCGACGTGGTCGTGCGGGCCGCCGACCTGCCGGTACAGGCCGCCCGCCTGCTGGCCAGCACGGGCCTTGCGCCCTCGGTGAGCGAGGCCCGGCGCCTGATCGAGCAGGGCGGCTTCACGGTGGACGGCGAGAAAATCACCGACCCCCGGGCGGAGCTGACCCTGACCAGCGGGCAGGTGCTGAAGGCCGGCAAGCGGAAGTACGGCCGGGTTGTACTGGGGTAGCGCATGCGGAGGCGCGGCCGGGGTGCGCCGGGATGTCAGCGCGAAGCGCGTCCGGTGGCGTTGGCACGCCGGCTCACGCCCAGCGCCATGACGGGATAGCGCGGACAGGCGAGGCAGGCGGCGATCCCGCCTGCTTCTGCGCACCCGCCACCTGGCGTCTGCCCAGGCACCCCCGCACCCAGGCGCTCTCACACAAGTTTTGAGACAGGCCAGCCAGCGCACCAGCAGGGCTCAGACCATCGCTCGGAGCGCGTACAGCCATGCGCACTGCGATCTCCCAAACCCTGCGCGACTCGCCGCCGGGCAAGCCACCCAAGACAGCGGGCGGCGAGTCGCCGAAGCGACAGCAGCAGGGAAGGCAGAGAACGGGAGCGAACTCCCCTAGATCGGCAACCCGCGCGATATGGAAGGGTTGCTGATATGTACTTTGCAGTCCGAGGTGGTACGGTGCAGTCCTGGTACTTCTACGGCAACTCCCTGCAGAGTTGGCTGATCGCAACGGCGGTGGCGGCAGGAACATACATGGTCCTCGCATTCGTCATCCGCGTGGTGGTGGGTCGCCTGAGCCGGGTGGCGGAGCGGACCAGCACCCAGGTCGACGATGTCATCACCGACGTGCTGAGCAGGACCGCTGTCTGGTTCAAGGCGTACCTGGCCGTCTACGCCGGCGCACGGGCGCTGGTGCTGCCCCACGCAGCGCAGAGCGTGCTGCGGAACCTGATGGTCATCACGCTGGCGGTCCAGATCGGCGTGTGGGGCAACCGGCTCATCAGCCGCTGGGTGGTTCACTACCTGCGCACACGGGAAGGCGCCGACCAGACACGGAAAACGATGGCCGGCGCGGTGGGGTTCCTGGGACGGCTGATCCTCATCTCCTGCCTGCTGCTGCTGAGCCTGCAGAACATGGGCGTGGAAATCGACGCGCTGCTGGCCGGTCTCGGCATCGGCGGCGTGGCCGTTGCCCTTTCCGTGCAGAACGTGCTCGGCGATCTCTTCGCCTCGCTCTCCATCATGTTCGACCAGCCGTTCCTGGTGGGCGACTTCATCATCCTGGAGAACGGCATGATGGGCACCGTGGAGCACGTGGGCCTGAAGACCACCCGCCTGCGCGCCCTGACGGGCGAGGAGTTGATCATCGCCAACACCGATCTTGTGGGAGCCCGCATCCAGAACCTGCGGCAGATGTCCCGGCGGATGGTCCGCTTCACGATCCGGGTCGTCTACCAGACGCCCCGGGAGAAGCTGGCGCGGATACCGGCGATCATCCGAGAGGTTGTGGATCAGCACCCCCGCACCCGGTTCGACTGGGCCTACATGACCGGCTTCGGCACCTACGCCTACGAGTTCGATGTGGCTTACTGGGTTGAACCTTACGGGTGGTATCCGTTCATGGAAACGCGGCAGGACATCTACCTCGAGGTCCTCCGCCGGTTCGAGGAGGAGGGCATCCAGCTGGCCTACCCGACCCAGACGCTGGTCGGCCAGCCCCTGCAGACGGAGTCGTAAGGGCATGACATGGCCGGGGCACAGCGCCCCGGCCTACTTCTCTTCATGGACGACCATGAGGTGGCCGTCAGCGGTCCAGGAGGGATATGCCGGCAGTCGGATGCTCGCCTCAGCGCCAGTCTCCAACTCGATCAGGGTGGCCACCCGGTGCATGCCGTCCTGATCCACCCGCAGCAGGAAGCGCCCGTCCGGTGAAGGGGTTGTGTACCCCGCATAGGAGTCGATCAGGTTGCCCTCCCCGTCGATGCGCAGGGTCTCCTCGACCAGCTGCTTCCGGGCGAGGAGGCTGCCGTCGGGAAGCCAGGCGACGAGCCGGGGTCGTACAGCGCCACGGTCACCGGCCGCCGCTCCGGCGAGTGGGCGAGGTCGCCTGTCGTCGCCCCCGCCCCCGTCCCCCCACCCGGCTGCGGCGCCGAGGTCGTGCAGCCGGCGGCGAGCACGGCGCAGGCCAACAGAAGCAGCGCGATCCTTCGCATCCGCTCTCCACCTCCCATTAGGGCAACGGACGGTCGGGCCGGATGGTTACGTCTCCCCGCCCAGGCATGTTCGCCGGGCGACCCGGCATAGGCTGGCTGTGTCCACGGTTCGCACCGCGGGAGAGGGGGAGAGGGAATGGCACGCTTCGGCGGCATTCGGCCGGGCCGCACCCTGCGCCGGGGCCGGTCCCGCCTCCGGCTGCGCCCGGCGAGGGGGATCGGACGGATCTGGCGGCGGCTGCGCTTCCGCCGGGTCTGGGCGCGCAACCTCATCCTCCTCGCCGCGGTGCTCTACCTGCTGGTGCGCATCGGCGACCTGCTGCTCCTGCAGCCGCTGAAGGCCGTGGCTGAGGTGGAGGCGAGGCGGCTCGGGGCCGCGGCCGTGAACCGGGTGGTGGCGGGACAGGTGAGCCGCTCCCTCGCCGGCGCCCAGGTGGTGGAGTACGAGAAGGACGCCGACGGCCGGATTGCCGCATATCACATCAACACGCCCCTGATCAACCGCGTCGCCAGCGAGGCGGCTGTGGCGGTGCAGGAGGAGCTGGCCCGTCTGGCCGAGACGCCGGTGCGGCTGCCGCTCGGCGCCCTCACCGGCTCCGCGCTGCTCTCCAACCTGGGTCCCCGCCTTGCGGTGCAGCTGGTGCCGGTGGGCTCCGTGGCGATCACGGTGCAGCAGGAGTTCCGGGGGGAGGGGATCAACCAGACACGGCACCGGGTCTGGCTGGAGGCTGCGGCCACGATGCGGATCATCCTGCCGCTGACAACGCAGGAGATTCCACTCGTTCAGGAGCTTCCGCTCTCCGACACGGTGATCGTCGGCCCGGTGCCCAACTCCCTCTACGGCGGGAGCCTGGGCGGCGTCACCATTCCCGGCCGGTAGAGAACAAGTCGTCTGGTTCTTTCCGAGCTTAAGCGTTGACTGAACTTCCTGTCCCTGGCTATACTCACTCCTGGGATTCGCGAGTCCTACGAAGTACCGAAAGGGGGTCGTCGAGATGATGGTTATCGCCAGCATCCAGGTTCTTCCCTTGACCGACAAGTCTCGGTTCGCTGGGGCGTTCATCTCGCGACCTGTCGCCGGCAGACTGACGTAGCCTCGCCACGTTGAAGTCGACGGCCACAGGTCAGCGAGCGGCTGCCTGTGGCCTTCTCAATGGGAGGACCATGGGCAGACCGCGCCCGTGGTCCTCTCCTTTTCACTCTCCGCTTGCGCACCGGCGCCAGCCGCACCCGCCCGGACCGCCGCACGCAGGTGGTGCGACCGGGCGGAGAATAGAGATCAGAGGTGGGTTCATATGCACCTTCATCCTGATGCCGTCCGCCTGATGGCCCAGCAGCGCCTCATCGGCTGTGGCAGTCACAGCGCGCTGCACCGGGCCGAGGCCGAGGCGGCCCTTCGGGCCCGCCGCCGGGAGGCCTGGGAGCGACGCCGGTTCTACCTGCGCTACCGCCTCCGCAGCCTCCTGTTCCGCCTCGTGCCGGGACTGGCCCGGCGGGTGGCCATCTAGGTCGGACTGGAGGTTTTCCCCAGCAGGTGATACACTGAACTGGGAACTCCCTTGCACCTCATCGCCGCTGATGGTGGTACTCGAAGGGGTTATGCACAGATGGAAGCCTACTTCACACCTGCTGAACAGGCCAGGCTGGCCGCATCCTCGGTGCTCCTGATCGGCTGTGGCGGCCTGGGGTCGCCGGTGGCGTACGAGCTGGCTGCGGCCGGGGTTGGCCGCATCGGCCTGTGCGACATGGACCGGGTCGACCTGTCGAACCTGCAGCGCCAGGTCCTGCACGACTCCGCCGACGTGGGCCGGCTCAAGGTGGAGAGCGGCATGGCGAAGATCTCGGCGCTGCGGCCCGAGACGCATGTCGACCTCCATCCCGTCAGCCTGACCAGCGAGAACGCCTTGGAACTCTTCACCCAGTACGATCTGATCCTGGACGGCTCAGACAACTTTGCCACCCGCTACCTGGTCAACGACGCCTGCGTGCTGACCGGACGCCCGCAGGTGCACGGCTCCATCTTCCGCTTCGACGGGCAGGTCACCACTTTCATCCCCGGACAGGGGCCCTGCTACCGGTGTCTCTGGCCCACCCCGCCGCCCCCCGGGTCTGTGCCCTCGTGTGCCGAGGCAGGGGTCATCGGGGTGCTGCCGGGCTTCGTGGGCAGTCTGATGGCCATGGAGGCGCTGAAGGTGCTCTCCGGCCGCGGCGCCACTCTGGTGGGACGGCTGCTGGTCTACAGCGCCCTCGACATGGATGTGGCCGAGGTTCAGGTGCGGCGCAACCCGGACTGCCCCATCTGCGGCACGCACCCCACCATTCACGAACTGATCGACTACGAGCAGTTCTGCGGGGGGGTGGGCAGATGAGCCTGACCGAGCAGGAAATCCTGCGCTACAGCCGGCACATCATCCTGCCTGAGGTCGGCGGGCGCGGGCAGAAGCGCATCAAGGCCTCATCCGTACTGGTGGCCGGTCTGGGGGCCGCGGGGTCCCCGGCCGCCATGTACCTGGCTGCTGCCGGCGTCGGCCGGATCACCCTCTGGGACCCGGCTGACCTGACGGCGGCAGACCTCACCGGCGCCATCGCCCACACCCGTGCCCGTATCGGCCAGAACCGGGCAGAGTCGGGCCGGGCAAAGCTGGAGGGCATCAACCCTGACGCTGAGATAAACGCCGTCACCGACCCTGACGTCCTCCCGGCGCTCGTGGCCGGGCACCAGGTGGTCGTGGCCACGACCGGTGACTGGACCGCGGTGCAGTCCGCCGCGGCTGCAAGCGGCGCGGCGGTGGTCTTTGCGGGCGTGCACGGGGCGTCGGGCGCCCTCTTCGCCTACCGGCCCGGGGAGCCCTGCCTTGGCTGCATCGGGCCGGACGCGGCCGCCGATGCAGGCCTGCTGCCGGAGGAGACCGGCAGCGGTGACGTTGACACCAGGTTCGCCGGCAGCGGAGGCGTGGGCCGGGTCGTGTCGGCGGCGGGCGGTGTGATCGGCACGGCAGCGGCCACCGAGGCGCTGAAGCTCATCCTGGGCATTGGCACTCCGCTCACGGGTCGGATCCTCCGCTACGACGGCTGGGACGCCCGGTTCCGGGAGGTCCGCGTGACCCGCCGGAGCGACTGCTCTCTCTGCGCCGGGAACTAGGACCGGTACTAGAACTCGCGGTCGATTTCTCCCGACCTCCGCTCTGTTATCGTGTGGGTGTATCCTCGGCCCCGCTTCTTGCGCTGAGGACGCAGTCTGCTTTGGCAAGGAGAGAGGACCATGGTGCACCCAACGGTTGATGTGGCCCGCGTCCGCCCGATGACCGCAGATGACCTCTCCTCGGTCGACCGCATCTTCCGCCTGGCTCTGGGAACGTTCAACGGGATGGAGAACCCCCTGGACTTCAGCGGCGACGCCGCCGTGGTGCGCTGCCGGCACCTGCTCTACCCCGGCGGGGCGATCGTGGCTGAGGACCAGGGCGAGGTGGTCGGCTCCAACTTCATCTCCCGCTGGGGCAGCCTCGGCCTGTTCGGCCCGCTGACGGTCCATCCCTCGCAGTGGAACAGGGGCATCGGCCGGGCGCTCCTCGACGAGACCATGGTCCGCTTTGCCGATATGGGCGTCACCCAGCGCGGCATCTTCACCTTTGCCAGGGACACGAAGCACATCACGCTCTATGGCCGCTACGGATACTACCCGCAGTACTTGCACCTGATCCTGGTGCGCAGCCTCGCCGGGGTCGTCGCCTCCCGGCCGGTGGCTGTATACAGCAGCCTGACCACTGCGGAGCAGGCCGGGATCCTGCACGAGGCCCGCAGCCTGGCTGACGCCCTGCTGCCCGGCCTCGACCTCACGCGGGAGATCGCGGCTGTGGCGGAGTACGGCTGGGGTGACACGGTGCTGCTGCGGGACGGCGACCGCCTGACGGGGTTCGCCGTGTGCCACGCAGGTGCGGGCACCGAGGCCGGCAGCGGCACCCTCTATGTGAAGTTCGGCGCGGCTGTCGACGAGCGGAGCTTCGAGGCGCTGATCAGCTCCTGCGAGAGCCTGGCGGCGGCCCGGGGAATGCACCAGCTCCTGACCGGGGTCAACCTGGCGAGAGAGCGCGTCTACGGTGCGCTGCTGAACCGGGGCTACCGGGTGCTGATTCCCGGGGTGTGCATGCAGGCCCCCAACCGCGCCGGGTACAACCGCCCTGACGCTTACGTGGTGGACGACTGGCGGTAGCGAGAGCAAGGGGCTGTCCCAAAAGCAGATTGATCTGCTGGGGACGGCCCCTTTACATGCCTGCTACTTGGTATTAATTGGCGAAAAGAGGCCATCTTGTGGCCTCTAGTGGGTATTTGAGAGCGCCTGGTTATCCACAGCTGCTTTCTTTAGGAGATTGTGGGCAAGGCAAAGCCAGCCCACCTCGAGGGTGACTTTGGGTAAGCCCCTCAGGAGGAAACGGCGGAACCCACGATTGTGTTTGATTTGCCCAAACACGCTCTCCACTTCAATCATGCGGCGGACTGATAGTTGCTTGCCCTCTTCACTGAGCAACTGTTCTTTCGCTTTCTGCTTGGCCCAGTAGAACGGCAGGTTGACACGAATCTCCCGGTTACCGGCTCTCGTGGTGCATTTCTCACGCAAAGGACATTCGCTGCAGTTCGGGCTACGGTAATGACGTAGCCTGGTGGGATAACCGCTGGCCGTCTTACCCTTGCTCTCATACTGAAAGGTCAGGTGCTGGCCATTCGGGCACACCCACTCGTCCTGTGTTTCGTCATAGGTCCAGTTCTCGAGCTTGCTGACGTCGGCTTTCCACGCCCGTGAGCGTTCCTTGTGAAAGGTTGCGTATTTCACGACGGGGGTCAGGTTCTCCTGATCCAGGTAGGCATAGTTCTCTTCGCTCCCGTAGCCTGCATCTGCAATCACGGTCTCTGGCAGTTTGCCGAGCAGATCCTTGACATGTTCCAGGTGGGGGACGAGGCAGCGAGTGTCAGTGGGACGCTGGTGAAGGCTGTAGCCGAGGATGAACTGGTTCTCGGTGCCGATCTGTAGATTGTAACCGGGTTTCAGCTGACCGTTGCGCATGTGGTCTTCCTTCATCCGCATGAAGGTCGCATCAGGGTCCGTCTTGCTGTAGCTGTTTCGATCGCCAAGAACGGCTTGCTGTTCCTCATACTTCTCCAGCCGCGGCAGCAGCTGGCGCCGCACTTTGCGTACCAGTTTCTTGCGTTCCTTGGACGCCGGCCGCTCCTGCAAACTGGCCTCCAGCCGGTTCACTGCGTCTGCCAATTTCTCGCTCGTCAAGGTTGCGGCCTCTCCTAGCTCGGGCAAGTCCTGACCGCCATACTCCTGATCCTCGATCCGCTCCGCCTCTTCGATGGAATCAAAGAGATCCTTCACCTTTTCCTGGAGCTTGGCTTTATACTTCCGAACGGACTTGCCCCAGACAAACGTGTACCGATTGGCGTTGGCTTCGATCTTGGTGCCATCCACGAAGTAGTGTTCCAGCTTGACATATCCTTCTTCAGCCAGCAGGGTCAGGACCGCTGCAAAGATCTCCTGGAGTACGTCTTTCATCCGCTCCGAACGAAAGCGGTTGATGGTGCGGAAGTCAGGGGTTTGGCGAGCAGCGATCCACATAAAAGGGATGTTCTCCCGCACAGCCTTGGCGATCTGCCGGGACGAGTAGATTCGCTGAGTTGTGTTTGATAACCTAAAAGGGTGTTCTGCTCCACTGTCCGACAGACAGCTGCAAGCGGTTTTTATGTCAACATCTGAGTTTGCGGGCTCCCATCGCTCTCGCGTAACATCAAGAGCGAAGGGAGTTGTTCTTCTTGCCGAAGAA
>Ga0134090_1001919_pt1 | contig 12164 bp, 10 predicted proteins | sample 1_4taG_FD_94453 | JGI IMG/M metagenome (GOLD analysis project Ga0134090, IMG submission 94453) | Switchgrass degrading microbial communities from high solid loading bioreactors in New Hampshire, USA - 1_4_20_6_A1 metaG | ecosystem: Engineered > Bioreactor > Semi-continuous > Anaerobic >...
AAAAGGGCATAAAAAAAGCGGCAGCATCTTATTTCTAAAATGCCACCGCTAATTTGCTAATGGGGAATTCCTTATTTGGTTTTTGTCGTATGTATAAAATGAAGCTACGCTATCAGGCAACCTTTTAATACCAAAAAGCCAACCAACTTTCTGGATAGCTTGCCAGTTGATAAGCGATTATTCAAAATGCAATAATTTTCAACACTATCTAAGTTGATGATCAGGTCAATTTTTATTCGCTTTTTAACATTAACCACTATAAATGAAGTCGATGAACAAACTTTAATAAACAACTTCCTTGACATATATTATTATAGTGAAAAACTCCACAGCATAATTCTTAATATCAGGATGAAAATTAAAGTTATCATAAACCGATCTGAACACTTCTTGTTATGACAGACAGTTACACCTCGTTAGGAAATAGTTACACTTCCTCTTTAATTAGAAAATCCTCAAGCCTCTTTACCCTCACCGTAATTAGGATAGCAAAGCAAGGGTATTATTAAATATTATCCTCTTTCTGCCATTCATCACTAATGCTTTTCCAGTCAATATCCCTTTCTTCTTTTCCAGTCCACACATCCCAGAACTCAGGGTCTTTTGATCTTGGGCAGCACTTATCCTCTAAAGTATTCATTTCAACAATTACTGGTATCGGGGCCGCCCATCCAAGCAAAATTGCTTTTTTTGTTGGAAGTATTGGGAGTTCATTTAAAATGCTTCCTAAATTGTCTGGCACTAACTTTTTTACCATCTCCTGATCTTTATCATTGACTATCCGGTGCAAAAGAAAAGTATTGCATTGGGATAAAACAGTCTGAGATAATTCTGAAGGCCTCTGAGAAGAAATCAGTAATCCAAGACCAAACTTACGACCTTCTTTAGCTATTTTTTCGAATGATTGACTACAAAGCCGATTAGCTGTAATCTCATCGGCATCCCCATCATAGCGCTTAATAAAATTGTGAGCTTCTTCAATAACAAGTGTTGTAGGCAGTATTTTTCCGGTTTTTCTTCTGTAACGTTGGTGGGCTTCAAAAATGACTCTTGATAAAACAGATACAATTACAAAAAGAATTTCAGAAGGCAGCAACGAGAGGTCGATAATATTAATAGTTCCATCATCTTCATTACTACCGATATATTGATTTAACCATCCTTCCAGAGTTATTTCTTCTTTTGTTTTTGTTTCAATCACTGAAGCAATGCGAGAATCAGTCAAAATGCTTCTAACCCGCATCATGAAAAAGTCCATGAGTTGCTGCGCATTGTTTTCCTGAGATAGTCTTTCAATATGACTGAGAAAATCTTCATTTGTAAAGAAAACAGGGCTATCTTCATCTGGCCCTTGATAGCTTTTCAACTCCCCGAAAATACTCTGCGATGCTTCAATTGCAGAGACAACTTCTTGTATATCCTTTAAATTAAAGGCTGGATAATTGTTACCATTCTTTTGTCTTCTTGACAAAACACTTTCGATAGAGTCTATTATTGCATTAATTTTATTTTTTGGTTCACCATCGATTTTATCTAAAAATGTAGTAAGGGAATCTTTTGATGATTGAAGAGTTTCTCCTAAATTATTTTTTCCCGGCCAATTGGCTATGGCATTTATTCCCTGTCTCTCAAAATTTCTAAGAGTTAGCAAAATACTTGTAATTAAACGTCTAGGAGCAATCAGACTATCATTTTCATCCAATCTTCCGCCATAACGAATCTCCCGCAGGGTTTTTCTTAATAGTGGTCTTTGTGTTTTACCACTAGCCTGTGCAATTGAACTCCATTCGTAACTATTCCACATCCAACTCGGAACCTTTAATTGGGAGATAACAGAATTTGAATTGCTCTTATCATTGAATATTACCTGAAAACAACGGATATTAGCTAATCCCTCAAATGCATCGCAATATTCACCATTTGGGTCGAGTACAATAAAACGGGAATTAAGCTTTTTATCTTTTGGCAATTCATTTCTTGCTTCTTCAAGAGTCCATCGTATTAATCCAGCTACTGAACAAGATTTTCCACTTCCAGTATTCCCTAAAACCGCTATATGCCTGCCAAAAACTCTATCGGGGTTTATAAAAACAGGCGCATTTGCAGCCATCGGAGAAACACCGATTTTAACTTTTGCTTTATTGTCCTTGTTTTGAACGATTGCCCGTAACTGTTCTTGATTAGGAACTACAACAATATCCCCTACTGACGGATAACTATAAACTCCACGCTCAATTTGAAATTGTCCATCCTTTTCTTTAAGAATACCTAAAGGAGTTATAGAAAGCTTACGAAGTGGAAAGGGTAAGTCAATTAGGTCAAAGTCTTTATACCCCTTTCTCTTAGGATACGGTGAATATTCAATTCCAATCCATGAAATAATTCCTACAAGAGCGCCAGATTCATTAGGAATAAGAACGAATCCGTTTACTTTTGGGAAAAGTTGTGGTACTCCGGTATTAATAGCAGTGTTTTGTGGAGCATTGATTTCAAGCTGTACTTTTATTTCACGTGGAGAAACATACTCTACCGTACCAATAGTTTGGTTTCTGATATGTTCAAATTCTTTATTCATCTTCGCTCTCACTTTCTTTTTGAGTGATTTTCCTTTTCTCTTCAATTCTATGCCGTCTATCTGAAATTCGATCAATTGCTGATTTTGGAAGATAGTTTTCAGTTAATATTCGGATATTCCCATAATGATTACCTAATAAAAGAGTAAGTTGAGAAGGATTACATTTTTCAACAAAGCTACAAATTCGTCCATCCGCCAAATCATAAGAAATAATTACCAGATGAGTCGATGGTATAGTCATCATATCTAAAATAATATTGTTTATATGTGAGTCTCCAAAACCGTAGCCATAAGTAACAAGAACAGAATTGGGTCGACATATCGCTGCAGAAAAGTCTCTAAATAATTCAGAATAAGGGAAATATACCGTATCAATCCCTTTTGCTGAGTTAGGATAAATCACTTTTGTTTCGTAAGGCTTTTGAATTGCGTCTTCATTTATTTCACACCCAAAAGGCAAGGGTTCTTTATGAATATCTCCATTGTTGAAACGCCAGTCAAGCGAGCCGTGCAGCTTCGTGTAACGAACAACCCCCTCAACATATCGTGGTTCGCCGCGTATCCCAGGTGGATTATAATGGTAATCCAACTCCATTTTATGCATTCTCAAGGTTGGGTTTAACTTCCCAATAAAACGGTCTAAGGTATAAATACCTGCATTATCTAGGGCATATTCAATAAATCGGTCATAATTGGTTGTAAAAATATGCAATCTGTCACGGGTGGCAGTTCGGCTGCTAAAACTAATGAGAAATCTTTTTAAAAGCGCTAAAGAGTCCGAGCCTTTATCTGAAGAAAGTACATTGTATTCATTTTTTAACAGATTCAATATGAGGGATTTCATCTTCTCATTTATTTCATCTTCGAGTGTTTTAGCATTTGCATCATTCAATATTTTTAAGCCTTTTACTAATTCGATGGCAGTCCTTAAATCATCTTCAAAATTTGCTGAGCCACGGGACATCTTTTTTGCTTCTTCATTAGCAAAGAATTCTATTTTTTCACCTTCAATTGTAAATTTTATTCGCTGCATAGCCTGTGGAGTGACGCCTGAGTCATAACAGATTCCTGTAGTAAGACCTGAACCCAACAGTAGTGAGAGATGCTCACTTTGAAAAACAGCAGTCAGCCATGGCTCTATCACAGATCGAAGTTCTTTTTCGTCCGGAATGTCTGAACCTTTAGGAACTTCATTTGCAATATAGAGAATATGCCCTTTTGACCAGTCTATCGAATTCATCAATCTTTCTCCTTCAACCATACCAAAACTTCTTTGAATTTTCTAATTTCTCTAACAGACATAATTATATCATAAATTTTGGTAAACTTGTTAAAAGACTTTTTTTCGGCTAATTTTTCAGAATATCATTCGTGCTTTCCTGGCGAGCTATACTCCCATATTTATCAAAAAAATCCAGTGAGGCAATTAATGCTTTTCTGGTTGCTTATATTTATAAAAGTAAAAACCCGATCATTTTAAAAATAACCGAGTTTTTATCATCGTTTTTTACCCTTTAAAACCCACTCTTTAAATCCCCGGAAAGCCTTATTTCATGCGGCTTTCAGCACGTTTTATCAGAACTATGCACTCAACGTGCCTTGAGCGGCGAAAAGCGCTTAAAAGAAAACACCTATCCAAAACAATATGACATACTTATAAACTCACTGGGGTTTCAGGTAATAATACATAACCTCCTTCTAATACACGCCGCATCTCTTTCTCAGTTAAAGCTCTCGGCCAACCATGAAAAACGATCAGGCTGTTTATCTGATTAACTCCATTTCGATCTGATCCAACCCAGAGTTTACCCTCCATAGGAACCTTTCGCCATCGCTGACAGATCGTCCGTAATTGATTATCTAACATAAAAGTGAATCCTTGGTCCAGATCCCAGGCTATAACACATAAGAAGGCATCGCTGTCGTTTATGTATCTACGGACTGTGAGTATTTTTTGATTATCATATACTTCCATACGAACTTTAAAGTGAAAACGTGATGGCTCATACCATATACTGAATACTCCAGGTAAATCAAGGACAAAAAAGGGATGATTAGCATGTCGGATAGTTTCGCTGGTCCATTGCGGATCCACTGCTATAGCGAATGTTCCTTTGGTCAAACCTATTGAAACTATCGGAAACTTATTGTAGCGAAAAGCACTAGTTAATATTCCAGGAAAGACCCTTGGAATCGGATAATTTGCTAATCGGTTTTTTGCAGATGAAGAGAGGAAATGCTTCCAGTCTAAGGTTACTATGTAATCTGCACAACCAACTTCGGCTCCAGCTAAAATATGGCGGTCATTGGGATCAGCTATTGTAGTATATTTATTAATATCCTTTTCTGAAATTTTAATAATTTCTAAATGGCGTATTAATTCATTAAATTCCTTCAAAAGCTCTGGATAGCAGTTTAATTTTTGATGACATTCATCAATAACTATCTGTGAGATGATTCCTTTTATAATGCCTTTTTTGCATTGATATAATAATATAGCTGAATCAGAATAATTATAGCAAATAGCGGTTAGTAGAATATTAGAATCTAGAAAAATTCTTTCTTTAATTTTTTTATCAACACTGTTTGCTAGTCTTTCTTTGTTTATTGTCATCTGACTTCACTAATTAACCTTTCATATTGTTCAACGACATATTGTAACAATTATACTATAACTTCCCATCACTTCTTAAATTTCTTCAGATAATCCCTTAAAGCCTTTTCAAAACGTATCATCCGTTCCGTTAGTTCGGGAATAATGAAATCCCAATTCTCCTTGTCATAAGAATTTTTGTCAATACTGGAGCTTATCCGGCTTGCCCTTTTATCATCCAAACGTTCCCATGTCAATACCTCTCCAAAAACTGCCTCAATAGCTTCCTTGTTTTGGTTCAAATAGTCAAACAGCTTTTTATTCTCAGCTTTATCCCCCATATCTATGTAAAGCTCTACTCTTGCATATGCCTTTGAAATAGCGAATGTAAAAGGTACTCCCGCTACGCCCGAACCTGCATTTATCCAGTTGTCTTTTTTGGGACTGATATTCTTAAACAGTTCGCTTTTTTTCGCCATCTCTTTAAGCAAAGCTGTCCAGAATTCCAAGCGTAACGCATCGGAACTTTTCAATCTGTTCTCAATCATGATATCATCCTGGGCTTTTTCAGCCATTTTAATCACATAATCCTCGGCGTCCTTCATCGGTATAATCTGTTCGATATCAAGGAACAACTCGTCGTCTTTTTTATAAGGGGTTACCCGAAAACACTGAATGCGGATATTATAGTTCATAAGCCATAAAACAGTGGAAGTAACTTCTTTCCTGAATTTCGCAGCAACCAGGATAATTCTTTGCCCGGTGCCTTTGTTCAGCGATATTTCATCGTATTCTTTTCCATAAAATTCACAAAGCTTTTCTTCCGCTGTTTCTCCGCTTCCACACCTGGCAAGGTAGTCCTGAAATATAGCTCTGATTTCTTCCTTGGATAAACTGGAACAGTAAGATGCATATTTCAAGGCCTGCCAGGTTACATCCCGACCGGAATCGTCCAGCTTGTTTTCAATAATCACTAGGTTGCCGTCTTTATCCAGAGCCAACAGATCAAGCCGTTCCCTGGTATCGGCAAAGCCGTCAAATTCTTTTTGAATAATGAGCAAATCTTCCCCAAATACTCCAGGTTCATTTGCCAACCACTCCTGCAGGTGTTCCCTTTCTTTAAACCCGAGTTCTGAAAAGGTTTTCTCTTCAATTTTGGAAATCCGGTTGCTTTTCTTATCAATAAGGTACATTATCGCTTATAAACCCCCTAAAAACAAAATATGGCATACATTACTTCAACAGGCTTATATAAAAGTTCTTAATTCAAGTATTTAACCATTTATATCATTACTCTATAAAATATCTATTGCATCTATTGCATACATAATGCAAATCATTGTCAATCAACTCAATTTCCTCATCTTTAATGCCAAAAACTCGCATTATTTCAGCAATAGTCTCAGGTTTGTTAATGCACTTATCAATAAACATTCTGAAGTACCTTTCATTATAATTGTAAACCACTCTTCCCCTTGGAAAATAATCATACGGTTTACTGGTTTTCTTCTCTAATACTTTTCTCCACATATCAAAATGGGAACCTTTATATATTTTAAAGTCCCCGTAGTTTTCCGCATAATTTAGTTCCACAGTTTCACTGATTATTTCACCGTCTATGTAATAAAAAATGCCTACAAACATACTGCCATACTTCCCCTACATACTTAATGAATCAAATTTCATCTCACCATTTAAAATAATAATTTCCTCAGGTATCGATGGCAAAAGCATCCTCTTTATAACATCATTATGATAAATATTCTTAATAACTATATCCTCATTTGGAAGAAGTGAATTTTTTTCGCCAAGCCAGCCATATTTTCTAACATTATTTTTCTTTAATATAGCGTAATGTAAAGCCGTTTCTATTTTCTCAATATAATCTTCACTAACCCTTGCAAATGCAAAATATGTGTCGTGCATTATCTGCTTACCAACTTCTATTCGTTGTTCTTTGGTAAAACCCTCTCCTTCACGTTTGAAATATTTTTCTCCCGTCGGATCTTGATTAAATATTTTATAAATATCCCCATTAAATAATTCAGCCTTATAAGGAAGCCAATAATCAGAAACTTCTTCTCCGGCATATTTCAGATAGTGTTGATAAAGCCTGTTTCCTATATCTTTACTTTTACCCACATAATAAACTTGATAGCGGTATCCGTTTGCATGCACAAAAGCATATACACCTGTGCCTAATATGGGATTATGATAACTATCTGTTCCTTTAAACTTCAAAATATATTCATAAATGCAGGCAGGAAATGCATTCCACCATAACTCAATCCTGGTCATTTGCCGTATACCTCCTCAATTTCTCATATCTTTTGCATGTCTTAAAGAATTAAATATGCGCAAATATTCGTCGCTTTTATTAACATTATTCTATAAGTATCTCTAAATTCCCTCCTTTCTTCAGTATTTTTTACAAAATTTACTTTATAATATCTCCCTTACCTCAACCCCCGCCTTCAACACAAACACCACCTCCACCAGCGACTTTACCCGTATTCTCTCTACCAGTGAAGTAAACAAATCCTCATCAAACTCCTTCACAATTTCCTGTCCCCGAAGCATTTTTTCAATCTCCCTAACCCTTGCAAGGGTATCTTTCCGCTTAAACTCTGCCTGAGTAAAAACTGAACGTTGCTGTCTAAGATCCTCCATCTCGTTGGTTATCCTGGCATATTCCTCGCCGTAAATATCCGCATCGAGATTGGCCTTTACATTAAGTTTCACCAATCTCTCCATTTCCTCCCGGAGTTCATCCAGCCGCTTATCAATAGCAGCAACATCGACGGAATTGGCTTTCTCGGAAAAAACCTTTTCAATATTCTCAAGCATTCTTGATATAAACTTGTCAGTATCCTTTATCTGCTTGTTAACCATTCTGACAAAGGCTTTTTTCAATTTTTCCTCGTCCACCGCCTTCATGCTGCAGCCTTCAGGCCCCTTTTCATCCCGGTTCCTGCAAATCCACACATACTTTTTATACTTCTCCCCCTGGCCCCAGCGGATCCTCCTGAAACGCGAGCTACACTCACCGCAAATAATCTTTCCTGAAAAGGCATATTTGTTGCTGTGCCTGCTGCGGTTTTCATCAGTGACTCCGCTCAGTTTGCGCCTCCGCTCCATTTCCTGCTGCGCCCTCTCAAAGGTTTCCTTTGATATAATCGCTGGATGGCTGTTTTCCACATAATATTGCTGTACATGCCCCTTGTTTATAATGCGCTTGTGAGTGAGAAAGTCCACAGTTATTGTTTTCTGCAATAATGCATCCCCGGCATATTTCTCGTTCTGGAGCATCTTTTTAATAACCGATTCGTGCCACTTCTTACCGCCTGTCGCTGTAAGGATGCCATCTGCTTCAAGACCTTCTGCAATTTTGTAGCAGCTTTTTTCTTTTAGGTATTCTTCAAAAACCCGCCGGACAATTTCCGCTTCCTTCTCATTTATCACCAACTCTCCGTTTTCATCCTTGTCATAGCCCATGAACTTTTTGTGATTGACCCTGACCTTGCCCTGCTGGAACCTGCGCACAATTCCCCACCGGCTATTTTCCGAAATCGACCTCGACTCGTCCTGCGCCAGCGAGCTTAAAATGGTCAGCAAAACTTCTCCTTTGGTATCCAGGGTATCGATGTTTTCCTTCTCGAAATATACCGCTATGCCATTCTCCTTGAGCAACCGCACATATTTAAGGCAATCTAATGTATTTCTGGCAAACCTCGAAATAGACTTTGTAATAACCAGGTCAATCCTGCCAGCCATGCAGTCGTCTATCATCCTTTTAAATTCTGTCCTGTTTTTAGTGTTCGTCCCTGTGATTCCTTCATCGGCATATATACCCGCGAACTCCCAATCCGGGCGTTTTTTGATATAATCCTCGTAATAGGTTACCTGCGCTTCATAGCTGGAAAGCTGTTCTTCAGTATCGGTACTCACGCGGCAATAGGCGCAAACCCGTTTTTTGGCCTGAATCGGTAAACCCTTTATAACTTGAACCGGCTTTGCAGGAATAACCGATACCACCTTGCTCATTACCTTAACCTCCTTACTGTAAGCCATTTATCCCTTTTTTCTTTATAAACTTCTCCTCAAGCACAAGCCCGTTCTTGAGTTCAAATTTAAGGTGGGTGGGTGATATAACCAGAATGCGCTCCACCAACGCTTTAAAAACGTCGTCGTCAAATTCCGTCAGCATATCTTCCATACCCTGAAGATACTCGTAAATCTTTTCCGTACGTTTCAGTATCTCCTCGCGCCTGTCATCCATCAAGCCGATACTGTTTCTTTCTTTTCTTAATCTATCAAGCTCGGCTTCAATTTCCCGTATTCGCTCTGGAATATCATCGGCTCAATATCCTCTTTAATTTGCAGGCGGATGAGCTGCTTCATCTGCTCGGTAACATCCTCAATACTTGCATCGATGGTTTTAACAGGCTCAGCCCAAATCTCGTCTAGCAGCGCCTTCTGCACATTCTCCATAAAGGGCTTCAGAATAGCTTCCTTGTTTCTGTAAAACCGGTTGAAAGCCCTTAAGAAGACCTTTTTCAGTGTAATATCATCCAACGCTTTCATACTGCATTGCGCTTTTCCTTCCTTTATATATGTGCTACACTGCCATACGATTTGTTTACTGCGTAATTTACTGTTCCATGTCCTGCGCTTGAAGGCGGCTCCACAGCTTCCGCAGATAATCCTTCCACTAAAAGCATATTGCCTGGCATATTTCTCCCGGTACTCCGGCAGATTTCCATACTCAGCCGCCCGCTCCGCCATTAACTTTTGCACCAATTCAAAATCCTCCTTGGATATGATAGGCTCATGGTTGGCCTTTACATGGTACAGAGGCACTTCGCCCTTGTTCCTTTTCTTTTTGTGGGTCAAGTAATCCGGAGTATAGGTTTTTTGAAGCAGGGCGTCGCCATAATACTTTTCGTTGGTCAAAATTCCCCGCAAGGTGGCCTCCGGCCATTTTGCAAGCCCTGTGACCGTCTTGGCTCCATCACCTTCAAGTCCTTTTTTAATCTCCCGGATACTTTTACCGCCGATATATTCCCTGAAAATCCTTTTTACAATTTCTGCTTCAGCAGGGTTTATCACCAGTTCACCTTTTTCATTGCTGTCATACCCAAGAAAGCGGGAAGTGGTTACCCGTACCTTGCCCTGCCTGAACCTTTTCTGCACCGACCAGCGGATGTTTTCCGATATGCTGCGGCTCTCCTCCTGCGCTATGCTTGAAAGCACGCTCAATATCAGCTCGCTTTCGCTATCCCGCGTGTTGATGTTTTCCCTTTCAAAATACACTGCCACGCCAAGACTTTTAAGGAAGCGTACCGCCTCCAGGCAGTCCGCTGTATTCCTGGCAAATCTTGAAATGGATTTTGTTATAATCAAATCCATTTTGCCATGTTCACAATCCTTTAGCAGCCTGTTGAACTCTGTGCGCTGCTCCCTGCCTGTGCCGGAAGTGCCACCATCTGCATATATCCCGGCAAGCTCCCATTCCGGTCTGTTGTTAATATACCCAGTATAATAGGCCACCTGCGTATTAAAGGATTCCATCTGCCCGCTGGAATCTGAACTGACCCTGCAGTAGGCGCAAACCCTAAGCCTTGCTTTTTGCGGCCTGCCCTGTATTTCTTCCCTCGTTTTGGCAGCTATTGTTGTAACCTTCTTCATTTGCTTCTTCCTCCCTTCCAAGGTCAGTGTCACATGTTACCTCTGTCACTGTCTCAAAGCAAGTTAATCCCTTGCGGGAACATATTTTTACGGACAAAAAAATATGGCCTGGGTGATACCCAAGCCTCTTCATATTTCTATCTTTTCTTTTTCTTCCCCACACCGGGTTCCTGGTCACACTCAACCCGGGACACAATCAAGCGTCCGTACTCTTCCTCCACTGTAACCTTCTCTCCCACTTTGAAGCCCAGGTCCTCCAGCCACCTGCCATGCAACCGTATGGTAGGCGCTTCCTTATAGTTATAGGCAGACTGGCCAACCACAGTTAGCGTTCTCTTTCCCATAAGGCTCAGTCCCCCTTCTCTTCAAGCAAGAGAATGCTGCACAACCTGTAGCCATCCCTCATACCCTGCATATACATGATATCCGCGATAATGCTTTCAAGCTGGCCATAAAGGTTGTCAAACCTTTCAAAGAGCGTTCCGAACTCCTTGTTTTGTTCCGGAGGTATAATTTCCTTGATTTTATCCTCCAGCGTGTCAATTTTCCGAGCTTACCCTCCTGTACCTCCCGTCGGCGGAAAGACACTGGCTCAGTTCTTCTAATACCCGTTTGGAGATAAAGCCCTTGAAGGCTTCATCAAAGCTTTTAGGAATGCTGCACATGATATAAGACCCCTTTCAAAATATTTTTGAAAGGAAATTGAAAAAGGCGCACTGCAGGATTTGTGATAATCCTACACTGCGCCCTGTTATATCATTGTGAAAATGAACAGCGTAAAGTATAATATAAACAGGGTCGCTTTGGCAGCAAAAGCTGTCTGTGTTAGGTACCTGGGTTACCTGCATAGGCTTCTGGGTGTTCGCTGCACCCGGAAGACATGGCGGCCTTATTAAATTTCCTCCTGCACATGTTACCTCTGAAAGCGCCTCATTGCAAGTCTTTAATGCTATTTGAAGGTCTTTTGGTTCTCCCGGTCGATGGCCTCGAATTCTTGTTGATTTATAAGCCCCTTCTCCAGAAGCTGCTTTAACAAATGCCTGCTGAGTAAATACTGAATATTCGTATTCTCTGATGTTATCATAGCAATCCTCCTTTCCCGTTACAAATTGCAGCACAAAAAAGAAAGGCTGAAAAAACCCCTCTATCTTTATCGAAAACAAGTCTCTACCAAAATAATGTATTGTGTTAATGCTGCCGCATTGTGTCCAGCAGTAGATGTCGTAAATTGTCCGTATATTGACGGAATCGGTGTCCATATGTGACCGAAATACCCTTCCCCCCGTCCGAGGGGGGAGAATTAAGATA
>Ga0134090_1001920_pt1 | contig 12162 bp, 9 predicted proteins | sample 1_4taG_FD_94453 | JGI IMG/M metagenome (GOLD analysis project Ga0134090, IMG submission 94453) | Switchgrass degrading microbial communities from high solid loading bioreactors in New Hampshire, USA - 1_4_20_6_A1 metaG | ecosystem: Engineered > Bioreactor > Semi-continuous > Anaerobic > Digestate...
AAGGGACTTTTTGATGTTACGGAGCATTCTTTTATACCTATTGAAGCATGACCAGAAATATGAATTGGGCTTCCGGACGTAAACCTGTTTAATCGATTGGTTCTCGAAGATAAAAAGTCCGGAAACCTTATTTTTTTGCATAACGGATATATGCCAGTGACATATTCCTGCTGTTTAAGGCAGGTTTTATGCGCAAGAGGATTTTTCTCCGTAATTTCCATTTCATAAGTCAAAACTTTGCTGTCAAGCTGTAGATACTTGACCGATGAATTTTCCCTCTGTCTTCGGAAAAACTTTTTTATGCAACAGGATAGTCCTTCGAATATCCTATTGAATAAAAATGCTTCTGGCAATGAAAAAAAACTAAGGACATTTATAAATTTTAAATTTTACTGTAAGATTTTTAATAAGTTTATGTAAGATTTTATAATCCCGTGCGTCTTATTGACAGGAGGTGATAAAGTGACCGGGCTTGAGGATGTTTATAACAGATATTTTAAGGATATATATTTTTTTATTTATAGTATGTCAATGGATAAACATATAGCTGAAGATATTACATCTGAAACATTTATTAAAGCAATTAAATCAATTGACACTTTCAAAGGCAACTGTGACATTAAGGCGTGGCTGTTTCAGATAGCCAAAAATACCTACTATTCATATATAAGAAAGCATAAGAATCTGGTAGTCCAGGACTCCTTACCAGAAAAAGAAGACGGTTTTGATATGGAAAATTCGGTAGTTGCATCTGAACAATCAATGAAAATACATGAAATTCTCCATAACTTGCCTGAGCCATACAAGGAAGTGTTTTCTCTGCGAGTTTTTGGAGAGTTAAGTTTTAAGCAGATCAGCAGTTTATTCGGTAAATCAGAGAACTGGGCTTGTGTCACTTATCACCGGGCAAGAAATAAAATTAGGGAAGAAATGAGGGATTTTTGATGAAGGTAACTTGTAATGTTATTAAAGATTTATTGCCTTTATACTTAGAAAATATGCTTTGTGATGATTCATGTATTCTGGTTGAAGACCATATCAGGCATTGTAATGAATGCAACAGTTATCTTAATGAGATGAAAACTTTCAGTGAGATACCGGCAGACAGAAATTCTGCTCCTCTGAAAAAGATAAAGTCCATATTGCGTAAGAAAAAGATCCAGACAGTAATAATATCAGTAATGTTATCGTTGGTGTTTTTTGTAATAACAGTTTCTTTTTTGACAGCACCAGAATATAATCCCTACAGTCAAAAAAGTGTGACAGTACATGAAATCGGGAACGGATATGTGCTTGCTCGGTTTGATAAGACTGTTTCCGGTTATGAAATAGATAGTTACCAGCAAGATGACAACACAGGCTATGTATATCATATTACAACATGGAACAGCATATGGAACAGGAAAATTAAAAATTCCAATATAAACAATGTTATTTTAAATCCCGATGGCGAGAAAGTTGTTGCCGTATATTATTACCTGACAGACGGAAGCGAAGATATATTGATTTTTGGCAAGGATATAAATCCGAACGGCGGTATTGTTACATTGCCAAGATTATTTTTGACATACTATGCACTTATAGCAGCAGTATTTGCCATAATTTTCGGATTGATTATGGTTTTTGCTTACCTCAATAGAAAAGTAAATGTGTATAATTTTGCCGTAAAAATATTCTTTTTTCCGGTATCCTATCTGATAAGTCATTTGGCTGTAAAGGGGCTTGCAGGTTCATCCTATACCGCAACGCGGGATTTATTCGCAATATTGCTGGTTACTTTACCGCTTTATACCGCTTTGCTTATGGCTGTAGATATAATCAGATATAATAAAAATAAAAAGATGCCTGATTAGGTACAGTCAGTTTGGTTGACAACTTGTGAAAACCGGCTCACATCATTGAATGATTCGATGATGTGAGCCGGTAAAATTTTGGCTGTCCGTGGGCAAGCTGTGAAAATATAGAATTAAACATTATTATCAAATATGGCCCAATAAACAGCAAAATTACAATTAAAAACAATTATCAATCGTATAAATTGAACTGATGAAGGTAATAGAAATTATAAGATTTTGCCAAATAAGAATTTAAATAAGTTTATGTCCTTTTTATTATTTTAGCATATATATATATGCTTGAAAAATGTCGAAGTTTGTCGTAAAATTAACAATCATAATTTCATTCCAAAATAAACAGGGGTTTTGCAAAAGGCAGTTTTTATGTGATATTTAACGGCAAAGCTGACATGGCATGGCCTAAGTTAGCAAACTAAATTCTATCTTTTTTAATTTTCAGGTAATTTTTGATTGTTTAAATGCTGTTACAACATTTCAGGCTTGTTCAAGCCAATCGTGACATCATGTGAACATTCAAGTGAAGACTAATCTAAGGAGGAATTTATTTGAAGCTCAGGACACGACTCTTAACAATGCTCTTAACTACAAGTTTAATTCCGGTAATTATCTTTACAACCGTATCAATCACTTCTTTTATTAAAAAATCCAGGGAGGATTCCTATCAGATAAGTGAGGATAAACTGGAAATCGTTAAATCTGAAATTGACGGGAAGCTTGACAAGCATTTCACCACACTGCATATCATCGCAAATCAGCCGGCTGTACGTAATTTTGAACTGACTAAAGTGAAAAATATTCTGGTAGACGCGGCCAAGGCCAATCCGGATTTAATGCTGACTTTAGATAATGCCGAAGGTAAGCAGCTTGTTAAAAGCAATGATGAAGGCTTGGTCAATGTTGCTCAAAGAGAATTTTTTAAGCAAGCCATGAGCGGAACAGAAGAGTATGTATCGGATGTCATCGTAACTTTGACTACCAATGAACAGATAGTGGTTATAGCAACCCCGGTTCGGGATATGAATGACAATATAATCGGTGTTCTGCAGGCAAACGTTTATCTGGATAGGCTAAGTAAATTTATTGCAGAACTTTCACAGGACGGTACAAATGTATATATTCTTTCCAGACAAAAAACCGTACTTGCCCATCCCAATATCGAGTTGGTACAGAATCAGGAAGACTTTGGCAGTCTGGAATATGTGCAGGAAGATTATACAGGAGAAATTAAGACTCTGCGTTCAAAAGATATAAACGGCAAAGAAGTTATTGTCAGTACATATCTACATGAACTATCCGGCTGGCAAATCGTTGTAGAAACCCCCATTAAAACTTCTATGAAAACAGTTTACAGCCTTTTAAATGTTTCTATTGTAGTGTTTATCATTGTAACAATAGTTATCGTATTGACCAGCCAGCTTTTATCAAAAATGTTTACTAAACCGTTCATTAAATTATCATCCGTTATGAAAACAATTGCAGCCGGGGAACTGATAGACTTTGATATGGATATAAATACTATTGATGAAGTAGGTCAGGTATATCAAAGTTTTAAGACAATGACTCAAAATTTAAGAGAGCTTGTATCTAATATACAAAAAACTGCCACATCGTTAGCATCCCATTCTTTACAGTTATCCACGGCAACCGATGAAACCACCCAGAGTTTAACCCAGGTTGTTTCCACTATAAATGAAATGGCTCAAGGCAACAGCGATCAGGTTTCTATGATTCAAAGCACAACCGATGCAATAGACAAGGTAACTAATATTATATCAGATGCCTTAATAAAGACCGAGACTGCTGCGGACAGGGCAAAAGTTACATTGGATTTGGCAAAAGTGGGACAAAAAGCAATAGAACATCAAAGACAAAAGATGGAAGAAAACGACAAATATACTAATATAGTAGGGGAATCAATACGCCAGCTTGCTGCCATGGCAGGTGAGATACATAATATTGTTGGTATGATTAACAATATTTCAGGACAAACCAATCTCCTTGCCTTAAATGCTTCGATTGAAGCAGCCCGTGCAGGTGAGGCTGGCCGCGGATTTGCAGTTGTTGCGGAAGAAATCCGCAAACTGGCTGAGCAATCCGGCAATTCAACCAAAAGAATAGAAGATATAGTTAATGACATCAACAGTAAAATCAATGAAACTGTCAATCATATGAATGAAGTTAGTGAAAGTGCTATTGTCATGAAGTCATCCGCAGATGATACCAATAAAAGCTTTGAAAAGATTTTTGCATCGGTTTCCGAACTTGCTCAAATCGTCCGTGATGTTTACATAGCTTTTGAGGATATCAGCAGACAGACTCAGGAAGTAGCAGATCAGGCCATGAATATTTCAGCAGTGGTTGAGGAAGCATCGGCAAGCATGGAAGAAATTTCGGCTTCATCAGAAGAACAGTTGGCTTCAGTGGAGACAATTGCAAATTCTTCCGAGCAATTAGACAGTATGGCTAAAGAACTCCTTACTCAGATTACGAAGTTTAAAGTTTAATATTACTTTAACTGTTTTCATAAAAGCCTAAAATTGTCATTGTATTAAAATACTAAATGTAGTAAAATAAAGGATAAATATCTTTACCGTTTGACGGAAATACGATTATTTATGAAAAAATTAAACCGGTATTGTAACCGGCAATTCAGTTTACTTATATCCTCGATATATGTTGATTGACACATATCGAGGGTATATTGTTATATACATGATTTATGATACAGTTAGAAAAAGAAATTGATTGCCTTATTTGATTTACCTTAAAATTAGCAATACAATGATAGTGTGTAAAAGTTGATTATGAAAATTTTGATTTAAAATAGCATTATATTAAAAGGGTACAGTCATTTATGACTTAATTATCATAATAGCATAGTTTACAAGATATATAATTCAGGGGGAAATATAAATTGAATAAAAAAGGGGTTGCAATATTATTAATTTCTTTTCTGGTGTTATTAATAGCCGGTGGATTTTTAACGGTTAAGTGGACGATGTTCAGCCGGAAAACAGGGAATGTGGAAAGAGAAAATACCAAGGAAGTTAACGCAACATCTGTTGCCGGCAAAGATGTTGATGACTTATCTACCAATCAGCCGGAGAGGAGCATAAGCCGTTCCGATAGAAACACAAACGATACACCGGTAACTGGGGAAGAAGATCCAGAACTGAAAGAGATCGTTTTGTTTTCGGGAAGCCAAACCGGTTCGGATGTTGTTGATACAATACCTACAGGCAGTAATCTTGACATGACCAATGTGGTATCAGAAGGATATTTTTATGCAGTTTATAAAGCGGATAAGATGCGTGATGTCAAGCTGGTATTTGCAGAGTGGGATAAGAATTGGTGGAAGGTTATTTTTGAATTGAATAAAACCTATGCTTTTGATAACGTAAAATTTTCAGACTGGCTGATGGCATTAAGAAAAGAAATATTGAACAATACTTTGAAAAAAATTGAGTCAGAAGTAAAATAAAAGGGCATGTTGTGAGAATAGTAATTATTCTGTTATGCGTGGCACCCTGTTTAACGTTTTTATTTTATGCTTTGGACAGAAAGAATTATGTTGCAATTCTGCCTTTATGTATATTCGCAATTTTTCATCTTATTTATGGAATTATAAACTTTGTCCTATAAATATATGACATAGTCTTTCTTGATGAAGAATTTCAGAAAGCAGCGTATACCTGCCCTAATTTGGACGGAAAGTGCCAGGCGGAACAGATATGATATTCATTTTTCCTTATAAATAGATGCAACCGGTGTCGGATTTTACATTTGGCTGGTTGCATCTATTTTGTTATATCTAATGGTTATTTTATAATAAAAATTTTAATTTAAATTGGAATTATTTGTGGTAAAATAGTATAAAAAGAAAATTTTTAAAGGAGTCAAATTATATGGTTAATATAATTTATCCTGCGCATTATAGGAAAACAGATGATATGATACAAACTGTTGAAGAACATCTGATAGGAGTGGGTAAATTATGTTCTGTATATGCAAATGAACATGGTTTTAAAAATACTGGGAAACTGCTTGGTTTGTTGCATGATTTAGGTAAATATACTAGCGAATTCTTAGAATATATAAAGGAAGCAATTCAAAGAGAAAAGGAAGGATTGACACCATTAAGTAAGACAGTTGATCATGGAAAATACGGAGCTATATTTTTATTTGATCGTTATTCAAATAAAGATTTGTATGAACGGGTTTTTGTGGAAATTTTAGCTATGATTATTTGTTATCATCATGGGGGGTTGGAAGATTATATTACTGATGATTTGGATTGTAAATTATTTAATCGTTGTAAAATTAAGGATTCAGAAGAAATATATTACAAAGAAGCATGTGACAAACTGTTTGAGAGGGTGATAACACCTGCCGAAATGGATGAGTTATTCCAAAATTCTGTAGAAGAATTTCACAATTATTGTAGGGCTAGAAAAAAACTAGATCAATTTGATCTACATATTTTAATAAAAATTTTATATAGTTGTTTAATAGATGCTGATCGATATGATACATATTGTTTTATGCAAAATAAAAACGAAGATGATGGTCTAAGTAATGATATAAAAATAGATATGATTTGGGAACTTTTTGATCAAAGACTTTCTGTTACAGAAAATAAGTTACATCAAAAAAATCCTAAAAGTGCTTTGGAAGCTAAAATACATAGATTACGATGTGATATATGGAAACAATGCAATGATTTCGGAGATCAACCGGAAGGAATTTATACTTTGACTGTTCCAACCGGAGGGGGTAAGACATTATCAAGTTTAAGATATGCCATTAACCACGCAAAAAAATATAATAAAAAACATATTATTTATGTACTGCCTTATACTTCAATCATCGAACAGAACGCAGCTGTCGTTAGGGATGCGCTGAATTCAGGGGATTATTTATTAGAACATCATTCAAATGTGGTGTGTGAAGTTAATATCATAGATAACATGGAGGATGATTTTTGGGAGTATTATCGGGTTCTGACAGAAAGATGGACATCTCCTATAATCTTTACAACAATGGTTCAGTTTTTAAATACTATATATGCCGGAGGTACACAAAATATAAGGCGTTTACATAATATAGCAGATTCAATTCTAATTTTTGATGAAATACAGGCTTTGCCGATTTATTGTATTTCACTCTTTAATAAAGCTATAAATTATTTATACAGTGAATGTAGAAATACAATCATACTGTGTTCTGCAACACAGCCTAGCTTAGATCAGGTAAATTATCCTATAAATGTTAATGCCGAGATTATTAATAATATATATGAAAAATTTAAAGAATTTAAACGTATGGAAGTAAAGCCGGTTATAAAAAAAGGTGGCATGAGTTTATCGGAATTTGCTGATTTTATAGATGCTAAAAGGATAGAAAAAAAAAGTATACTAATTATTATGAATACAAAAAGTATGGCGGAAAACGTTTTTAAAGAAATTATTCAAAAAATAAAGGAAGAAAATATTTTCTTCTATTTTTTGAGTACCAATTTGTGCCCGGAGCATCGTAAAGATGTAATTTCAGATATGAAACTTAAGTTGTTAAGTGGAGAACAGGTTATTTGTGTCAGTACACAATTAATTGAAGCAGGTGTTGATATCAGCTTTTCATGTGTAATAAGACATATAGCCGGACTTGATTCCATAGCGCAGGCAGCAGGAAGAGGAAACCGCCATGGAGAAGGAGAAATAAGTGATGCATATATTGTGCAGTTAGAAGGAGAGTATTTAGGTACATTGGATACTATCAGGTATGGTGAAGAAGCAACAAAAGCAGTATTAGACAAATTCATAAATACCCCTGAATCGTTTGATAAGGATTTGCTGTCACCAAAGGCATTGAGTTATTATTATATGAATTATTATAATTTGGATAAGATTAATGAGAAGATGAATTATCCGATAAAAAATGGAAATGGAACTATATTAGAAAAAGTTTCTACTATTAACAAAAGAAATGAATATTTTAGACGCTTTAATAAAGAATGCCCTATGATATTACAGTATCAATTTCGGACAGCGGCAAATAATTTTAATGTAATTGATGATGATGATGATATAACTGTTGTGGTCCCCTATGGTAATGGGAAAATTCTTATACAAAAACTGATAGATAAATCAAATTATTATCCTGATGCTGCATTGATAAGAGAAGCACAGAAATATTCGGTGAATATATCAAAATTAACTTACGATAAATTAAAAGAACAGAGAGCTATCGAAATAATTGCTAGTTGTGGAATAATAATTTTAAATGAGAGATTTTATGACTTTAAACTGGGAGTTGTTACAGAAGGTAAAAATATGGATTTGTTAATGTATTAAAACTGTTTGTTAAAAAGAATAAAGGCTGCCATGATTTTTTTAATTAAGGCAGCTTAATTTCAACAATATAATTATTTTAATTTCAATCCACATCACTTTTATATATTTAAAAGCGATGACAAAACTATTTTAACATAAAAATTCAAAAATTAATATGGTAATTTGTTAAATACATATTGACAAAATTAGGTAGCCGTGATATTTATAAAGTATAGTATGGCGTACAATATAATTTTTTTAGAACATTACATATTCTTAAGCAATACATCTATAAAATTAAATCTAATGTTATTTTCTAGTTTTCGACTAATCTTTATTTATTCCTATTTTATAATTTATACATTGATTTCCGCATATTAAAAGAGCTAATTAAAATGTGTGAAAGGAGAAGAACATGGAAAACAGTATTACATACCGTGTATATGGAAAATATGCACTTTTTACAGATCCTATCACACGGATAGGAGGTGAAAAAACTACATTTTTCATTCCAACATATCAGGCACTGGTAGGGATCACAGAAAGCTGCTATTGGAAACCCACTATAAAATGGGTAATAGACGCCGTAAGAGTTCTTAATCCTATTAGACAGAATCAAAAGGAATACGACCGATTAAATACGATGGTGGTAACGATTTAAGTTACGCAACATATCTTGCTGATGTTTCTTATGTAGTAAAAGCGCATTTTGAGAAAAACTTAAATCGCCCTGATTTATCAGATGATTATATAGAACATAAACACTACTGGATCGCAAAACGCTGCATTGAAAGAGGGGGCAGACGTGATATTTATCTTGGGACAAGGGAATGTTCCGCATATATTGAGCCTTATGAGTTTAACCATGGTGAAGGCTTTTATGATAAATATGGGGTTATGGAATTTGGTTTGCAATTTCATAGTTTCTCGTATCCTGATGATAATGGTGAAGGAAAATTATATGCAAGATTTTGGAGACCTAAAATGATTAATGGAATAATAGAATTCTGCAGACCGGAGGACTGCCCTGTAGTAAAAGAAATAAGACCTATGAGGATGAAGAGCTTTAAGTATGGAATAAATTTCAGAGGTTTACAGGAACAAGGATTGTTGGATGATTATGAGGAGGGGCAGATATGAGTTGGCTTGAGGTTTTGTATGAAACTTATGAAAATATGTCCGAATCAGGACTATACAAAGATTTGATTCCAATTGCCCATACTACGCAAAACTGTCATATTGAAATAACTTTAAATGAACGAAGTGAAATAATTGACGCAACTGTAATAGATAAAAAGAGCGCAGAAACGTTAATTCCCTGTACAGAAGCTTCGGCTGGAAGAACCGGAACCCATCCTAAAAATCATCCGTTAATGGACAAGCTACAGTACATAGCAGCAGACTATACGAAATTCGGTGGCAAAAAGGGTGAATCATTTCATAAAGAATATATGCAGGATTTGGAGGCATGGTGCAATTCTGAATATTCTCATCCAAAGGTTAAGATTATATATAACTACCTAAAAAAAGGAACGGTTATATCTGATTTGGTGCAATTTAAGGTATTGCATTGTGATGAAAACGGCAAGCTTTATTCAAAATATCCTGACAAAAAGAATGCCCCGGCAATATTTAAAGTTGTACAGGGAGATCAAAGTGATGCTGTTGTGAGATTTAAAGTAGTTGGGGTAGATGAAAAAACTGAAATATGGCATGATAAAAGCTTGCAGCAATGTTACATAAAATATTACCTTTCGGGATTGGCTAATAAAGAGCTTTGCTATGTAACCGGAGAGTTAAAAAGTTGTTCTAGTAATCATCCGAGTAAAATACGCAATTCGGGTGACATGGCAAAGCTGATATCTTCAAATGACACAACCGGCTTTACTTTTCGTGGAAGATTTGATGCAGCTTCTGAAGCTGCTTCTGTAAGCTATGAAGTGTCACAGGGAGCTCATAATGCACTGAAATGGCTTATAAAAAATCAAGGAGTAAACTTTGGCGGGAGGGTATTTGTAGCGTGGAATCCGAAAGGTTATGAAGTGCCTGATTTATTCGGAGACAGCTTTGATATGCTTTTTAATAATAACGAACCGCAGGCATACACAGCGCAGGAATTTGCTGAACAATTGAATAATGCGCTCGCAGGGTATAAGGCAAATTTGGATTACAACGACAGGATAGTCATTATTGGGCTTGACGCTGCAACAGTAGGCCGCTTGGCGATAACTTTCTACAGAGAAATGCTTAGCAATGAACTTATTGAAAATTTGAAATATTGGCATACTGCATGTGCATGGAAACATCGTTATAAATTTTCAGATGATGGAAAACCGATAGAATTCTATGGAGCACCCGCACCAAAGGACATTGCTTTAGCGGCTTTTGGATTCGAAGATAAAAATAATTTAGAACTGAAGATGGATGAGAAACTTAAAAAAAATGTAGTTGAAAGAATACTTCATTGTATTATCGATAGGGCGTTTTTACCTTATGATATAGTTTGGAGCGCATACAGAAATGTATGTCATCCACAAAAATATAAAAATCATTATAATTGGCAAAAGGTACTTAGTATATGCTGCGCTTTGCTTAAGAAACATTATAGTGAAAAATCCTATAATAAGGAGGAATGGACTGTGGAAATTAATGAAAAAGAGGAAAGTTTGGCATACCTTTGCGGGAGAATGCTTGCAGTAGCGGATGCTTTAGAAAAAAGGACTTATACAAATGAAGAAAAGAACAGCAGAACAACCTGTGCAATGAGATATTTTACCAAATTTTCAGAGCATCCGTGCCAAACATGGGAGATTATATCCAAAATGCTGGTGCCTTATATAACGAAATTGGGCGGACTAGCAAGTTATTATCAAAGTATGCTGGCTGAAATATCGGCTAAAATCGATCCTGAGGAATTCAGGAAAGCGAAGAATTTGGACGGAAGGATGGCATTAGGTTTTTATGCTCAACAAAATTCTATAAGACCAAGGAAAGATAAAGAAAATGAAAACGATGATAATAAATCAATTAACAGTAATGAATGATAGGAGGTAAAATTATGTCAGTATTACAAAATAAAATTGATTTTGTAGCAATAATTACATGTAAAAACGCTAATCCTAATGGAGATCCGTTAAATGGAAACATGCCTAGAAAAACATATAAGGGCTACGGTGAGATATCAGATGTATGTATAAAGAGAAAAATACGTAACCGATTGCTTGATATGGGAGAGGCTATTTTTGTCCAGTCGGATGATAAAAATGTTGATGGTTTTGCAAGCTTAAAAGATCGGGCTGATAGTGTTGAAGCCTTAAAAGCTGCAGAAAAAGCAAAAGACAAGGTAAAATATGCCAAAATTGCTTGCGAAAAATGGATGGATGTACGCAGTTTTGGACAGGTATTTGCGTTTAAAGGAGAAAAAGGAGAAGGCGTATCTGTCGGAGTACGGGGGCCTGTAACTATACAACCAGCGTTCAGCGTGGAAACTATTGATATTACCAGTACACAGATAACCAAGAGCGTGAACAGCGAAACTAATGATAAGAAGGGTTCTGACACAATGGGTATGAAACATCGCGTAGATTTCGGAGTATATCTGCTTAAAGGAAGCATTAATGTACAGCTTGCGGAATTAACCGGCTTTACGGAAGGAGATGCAGAAAAAATTAAAGAAGCCATACGAACCCTTTTTGTAAACGATTGTTCTTCTGCAAGACCTGAAGGGTCTATGACTGTTGAAAAACTTTATTGGTTCCGTCATAATAATAAAATCGGTCAATATTCGGCTGCAAAAGTCCACGATACAGTTAAAGTTAAGTATATTGCAGATCCAGCTAATGCAAAAGATACTATTGAAGATTATCAGATTATTTTTGAAAATCTTCCCGGATTAGAATGTGAGATCTATGATGGAATATAAAAGAGAAGAAGACTTCTTATTACTTTCAGGAATTCAACATTTTGCATTTTGCCGC
>Ga0134090_1001940_pt1 | contig 12069 bp, 7 predicted proteins | sample 1_4taG_FD_94453 | JGI IMG/M metagenome (GOLD analysis project Ga0134090, IMG submission 94453) | Switchgrass degrading microbial communities from high solid loading bioreactors in New Hampshire, USA - 1_4_20_6_A1 metaG | ecosystem: Engineered > Bioreactor > Semi-continuous > Anaerobic > Digestate...
AGTTCTGTTTGTCCTTGTTCAATGAGCCCGTTAAAATCAGACCTTAGAGGGATTGAAACGTATGGACGGCTGAGCAGTCGTTAGAGCTAATGAAGTTAAAATCAGACCTTAGAGGGATTGAAACCTCAATCAAAAGAACGCGAACGGGTGGGGCATACCCGTTAAAATCAGACCTTAGAGGGATTGAAACGAAGAAGTTTTTGACCTGCGCGTCACCGAAGAAACAATGTTAAAATCAGACCTTAGAGGGATTGAAACTCTACAGCAAAAAAGTAATTGTGCCTTCCTATCCTGTTAAAATCAGACCTTAGAGGGATTGAAACGTTGTACCAGTCCCATATTGATTGTTTTATCATCTTTGTTAAAATCAGACCTTAGAGGGATTGAAACGCTGATAGAGAAGAATCTATAGGGCTTCTGAGTCCTGGTTAAAATCAGACCTTAGAGGGATTGAAACGATATACTCGGTTATGTTGCCCTCGCGGTCCCTAGATTGTTAAAATCAGACCTTAGAGGGATTGAAACCTCTCATCTTATTTCCCGGATTTGGGTATTCTGCATGTTAAAATCAGACCTTAGAGGGATTGAAACTGTTATACCCCTTGAAATCGTTATCAGTCTAATTTCTGTTAAAATCAGACCTTAGAGGGATTGAAACGTTGAGCTTTTTGTTCATCAGTTGCTACATGTTGGGTCGTTAAAATCAGACCTTAGAGGGATTGAAACCTTGTTATATGCGAAACTAGGAATGAGGCCTCAATCCAGTTAAAATCAGACCTTAGAGGGATTGAAACCTGGTTGTTAAAACTGTTGGTTGTGATGTCGGAATGGTTAAAATCAGACCTTAGAGGGATTGAAACGTCTGACAAAAGGACTCGATTTCGATGGCAAGAGCAGTTAAAATCAGACCTTAGAGGGATTGAAACACGCATACAGAAAGAAAATGTTGGACTCTGGCAAAGTTAAAATCAGACCTTAGAGGGATTGAAACGGCAATTGTATCAAGCGGGAATTTTGAGCTTCTTGAGAGTTAAAATCAGACCTTAGAGGGATTGAAACTACACGATTAATATAGTCGATGCGCTGACAAATATTGTTAAAATCAGACCTTAGAGGGATTGAAACGTAAAAACCGATCTGGAGGATATCAAGGAAGCAGAGTTAAAATCAGACCTTAGAGGGATTGAAACATGAACAACATCGTTTTTCCGTTTTGCTTAACACCAGTTAAAATCAGACCTTAGAGGGATTGAAACCCATTCACCGCCGCCCCATGCGTTTTCAGGATTTAAGTTAAAATCAGACCTTAGAGGGATTGAAACTTGGGATATGTCAAGATAAACGAATGAATATCGAGAGCGTTAAAATCAGACCTTAGAGGGATTGAAACTAGTAAAAATTCCAGTACAGCGACTATAATCGCAATGTTAAAATCAGACCTTAGAGGGATTGAAACGAGCGTTGAGTCTTGAGGTCATTTTCATACCTCCCAGAGTTAAAATCAGACCTTAGAGGGATTGAAACAAGAGATCTCCTGTGTCTGGATGTTTGCTGTCAATGGTTAAAATCAGACCTTAGAGGGATTGAAACGAAAATGTTTTACTCCGGGTTTCCATTGCTCCCTGAAAGGTTAAAATCAGACCTTAGAGGGATTGAAACGATTCTTTCATCATACCCAGGCCACTGATTGATTTCAGTTAAAATCAGACCTTAGAGGGATTGAAACGCTGTCTTGCCCTGGGCGTTTGATCCTCACTAAGCTGTTAAAATCAGACCTTAGAGGGATTGAAACGCACGAAGGTATTTTCTTTTCATGTGTGGTCAATGGTAGTTAAAATCAGACCTTAGAGGGATTGAAACTCTTCATCTATGATTCCGAGCTTTTTTGCGTCTTCTGTTAAAATCAGACCTTAGAGGGATTGAAACCTTGAAGTCAATGCAAACGGTACTGTCTGGATTGGGTTAAAATCAGACCTTAGAGGGATTGAAACAAAGAAATTTTGGCAAAACGGAAACAAAAAAGAAAAGTTAAAATCAGACCTTAGAGGGATTGAAACGCGGATTATTCCAGAAAGGATATTGCTTTTTCTTACGTTAAAATCAGACCTTAGAGGGATTGAAACATTCAACAGACCGTCGTAGCTATAGGTGTGTTATTGGTTAAAATCAGACCTTAGAGGGATTGAAACGTTGTTTTTCCATGCAAGAGCCAGGGCTGCGACTGCGAGTTAAAATCAGACCTTAGAGGGATTGAAACAGATAACCGACTCAATCGCAGCCCAAAAGATCGAGGATTGTTAAAATCAGACCTTAGAGGGATTGAAACTTGATTACGTCTTTCTCTAGTTTCGTTGGCTCAAATGTTAAAATCAGACCTTAGAGGGATTGAAACAAATTAGAAAAATCGGGTTAAGTAGAGATTGAAGGCCGTTAAAATCAGACCTTAGAGGGATTGAAACCAAAATAAATAGCAAGATTGTTATAATTCTTGTAAAGTTAAAATCAGACCTTAGAGGGATTGAAACCGGTCCCTTCTGCTATGTCCTGTATTGTACATCTGTTAAAATCAGACCTTAGAGGGATTGAAACGCTTAAAGCTAACGCTGAACTAATCGAAAATCTACAGTTAAAATCAGACCTTAGAGGGATTGAAACATTGATGCAGTTAAAATGTACGGGAGAGAAAGTAAAACGTTAAAATCAGACCTTAGAGGGATTGAAACCAAGAAGGAGACTCGATTAAGCTAGGTTATATCAGAGGTTAAAATCAGACCTTAGAGGGATTGAAACGAGGTAGTGCAAGCACAGCATAATTTATTAAAAGCTGGTTAAAATCAGACCTTAGAGGGATTGAAACATGGTGACATTTTTCAGAGGCTCTACGAGCTGAGAGTTAAAATCAGACCTTAGAGGGATTGAAACACGAATAACAGAGCTCAGATTCGGAATATGGGATATGTTAAAATCAGACCTTAGAGGGATTGAAACGTTTTCCTGAATCACCCACCACTCACCACCGCCGAGTTAAAATCAGACCTTAGAGGGATTGAAACTAATTTGCTGTCTTGTTAGCATGAAGGCACCCCCGGTTAAAATCAGACCTTAGAGGGATTGAAACGGAAGCTCTAAATAAGGATGACCCAGCTTAAGCTTCTGTTAAAATCAGACCTTAGAGGGATTGAAACCGTTATAAACAGAATTTCGAAGAACACGATAGTCAAGGTTAAAATCAGACCTTAGAGGGATTGAAACGCCATGCTTCCCTTGATACCTGAATCTGCGAGAACTGTTAAAATCAGACCTTAGAGGGATTGAAACGTGATATTTTTCATTCGCGACGAACCTGAAGCAATAGTTAAAATCAGACCTTAGAGGGATTGAAACTTTAATGTAAGAGTTGTTTCGAATTCTTCAAAAATAGTTAAAATCAGACCTTAGAGGGATTGAAACGTAGCATTAAAAAATACATAAATGCTTCATCGTGGATTGTTAAAATCAGACCTTAGAGGGATTGAAACTTCCTTCGATGCCCTGATCGTCTCGGGGGTTACTGGTGTTAAAATCAGACCTTAGAGGGATTGAAACCACTTAAAAAGTGTTCTCTGCGAAAATGGATTAATTGTTAAAATCAGACCTTAGAGGGATTGAAACAGTGTACAAATATGATTACATGCTACCGTTTTTCCTGGTTAAAATCAGACCTTAGAGGGATTGAAACTCTGAAAGGGGATAATTCCGCAAGTTTCTATCAGGGTTAAAATCAGACCTTAGAGGGATTGAAACTTGAATAATCGCGTGTTCTGTCCGGATCTCATCACAGTGTTAAAATCAGACCTTAGAGGGATTGAAACTTCGTTAGCGAAGTCTTGAGTTTTTTCATTCCGATAGAAGTTAAAATCAGACCTTAGAGGGATTGAAACATAGAAGAGGGTGAAATCTGGCAAGAGCCATTCAGTCGTTAAAATCAGACCTTAGAGGGATTGAAACATTGGAGATAGGGATATCACACGTTCATTTCGCGTGAGTTAAAATCAGACCTTAGAGGGATTGAAACATCGGTCTTATTGCTGTCGCAGTCGCAGCCCTGGCTCGTTAAAATCAGACCTTAGAGGGATTGAAACAAACATGGCTATTAGGATCCCTGGGCCGCAAAGGAGTTAAAATCAGACCTTAGAGGGATTGAAACACAATCCCAGTATGCCCCAAAAGGCACAGGAGGATATAGTTAAAATCAGACCTTAGAGGGATTGAAACATTGGAATACCCATGGTTTCGAGAATATCAGCATCGTTAAAATCAGACCTTAGAGGGATTGAAACCGTAGACCCTGGATGAAAAATATTGTCCTGTCTTTCGTTAAAATCAGACCTTAGAGGGATTGAAACGCTTCCTTATTTGTCACATCAGTATGCATTTTAGGCGTTAAAATCAGACCTTAGAGGGATTGAAACAAATATTCATAGTTTCGACGACTGCCTGGTCCCTGGTTAAAATCAGACCTTAGAGGGATTGAAACTCAAGACCGTTTCCAGTTGCCTGGATAGTCGTATTATACGTTAAAATCAGACCTTAGAGGGATTGAAACTCCATTCGCGTTAATTTTCCCGAGTGGGAAAGCGGTGTTAAAATCAGACCTTAGAGGGATTGAAACTCATACCCGCTCGTGCAGTCGATGAATACTGTTCCCTTGTTAAAATCAGACCTTAGAGGGATTGAAACATGGAGAATCTGTTAAAACTCGTTTCAATCGTTGGAATGTTAAAATCAGACCTTAGAGGGATTGAAACATGCAACCTCAGTAATTGGAGGAGCTGGAAAGTTCCCGTTAAAATCAGACCTTAGAGGGATTGAAACATTACTTCGAAGAGTACGCCGGAAAACCGCATATTTGTGTTAAAATCAGACCTTTGAGGGATTGAAACCTCTTCGATGTACTTTAAAACTTTAAGCTCCAAATCTGGTTAAAATCAGACCTTTGAGGGATTGAAACTCAGTTCAGAACTCTTATTTTTACGGGGAAGATAGGTTAAAATCAGACCTTTGAGGGATTGAAACATTACTTGGAGATCCATTGTATAGATGTGTTTCTTAAATAGAAAGATTAAAATTATCTAAAAGAGAAACTTTAAAAGTTATATAGTATTAAAGAAATTATTATAGTAATCATTCCTTTAAGGGATTGAAAATTTAGAGCCCGTAATCGAATCCGAAATTCATTAAAAATAAGACCTTTGAGGGATCATTATTTTGTTTCCTTTATCACTGTAAATATAGATGTTCCATTTAGAGCCTGTAATATTTGGAAAACATTTATGTACTAACACTCAAATAATATTGTAAAAAAACGGGGATTAAATTAGAAAAGTTGAACTAGGAAACAAATTATGAATGAAGCAAATCCCGTTGAATTGACAATATTGCTTTTGAGAATACTGGAACTTCTTCAGAAAAAACTCCATATCCGAACAATGGGACACAAAACAAAACTTGATAGTAAAAAACTACCTGGAGGCTAAATATTGATATATCATTACACAGGGAATATGTTCGCTGACAATGGGATATGGGCAATCTGCCAGTGGGCAGGAAAAAAAGATCCAAAAGAACTTGAAATCGTGGATATAAAGGAATGTGTTTCCGATATAGTCCCAATTTATTTAACCGAATCTTGGGGAAAAACCTTATTCTCTGTTTTTCCTAATAATGCTGTAACCAACCCTTCAGTAAAGAACAAAGAACAAAGGTTAAAAGAATTCTTTGAAGGATTGATTTCACAAACTGAGCCTTTAAAGGACGCAGGTAATTGTATTTCTTGTGGCAAGAGGGATGTTAAGGATTTAAGGACCAAAAGTGAAATCCCGCTTATAGGATCTGGATCTTTGATAAATTTCTTTCCTTTTGGACAGCCAGGTGGGGATTACTGCCCTGCTTGTACTCTTGCAGTTCAATTTTCTCCTTTAGTCTTTTATGCCTGTGGTAAGCTTTTGCTAATTCATTCAAATTCTGACAAAGTAATGCGTTACTGGGCAGGTAAAGCAATAAAGGACGTTCGAAGACAAATCTCTGTAAACAATTATAGTGGTTGTTTTGATGAAGGTTACAAAAATCCTGTTAACGCTCTTTTCCATATAATTGAGGACATTATTATCCAGTATGACGAAAACTGGGTCGAGGAAAATCCCTCTATAAACATGTATCATTTTACAAATTACAATCAGGGACCTGATCTTGACATCTATAGAGTTCCAACCCCAGTTTTTAGATTTCTGGCTTGTGTTAAGGAACCAAAACAGTTCACAGAATGGAAAAAAATTGTCAGAAGAGGTTATTTTAACTGGGATAAAATTAAGGAAGGAGATGAGTACAAAAACAGAGGAAACTCTGTTTATATAAACCTTCTAAAAGGCCGTTCTATTGTGAAATATTTTATTGACAACAAGAACCGACAAGTTTACGGAGATTGGGAACTATTAGAATTTTACTTAACGGAGGTACGAAATATGGGTGGTAAAAGACTAGATACACTCAAAAGAGTTGGGGACAGCCTTTCAGAGTACATAAAAGGTACTGAGAATATAAAGAGATTAAATCAGCTTGAAATGGCAAGTAATTTTGCATCATTCAGGAATCAATTGAGGTTCATCGAAAAAGACCGAATAAAAATAAGCGCTCAAGATCCACTTTTTACTCTTGAAGAGTTTATGGAAGACCTTTTCCCTGAAGGTAACCTGGGCTGGAGAGAAACTCAGGATCTTTTGCTTTTTAGAATTTACGAAAATTTACACAATTGGTTGGTTGAACAGGATGCCTTGAAATCTGAACTTATTTCTAGTGACGAAGAAGAAATGATATTATCTAAGGAGGGATTATGATAACACGTACAGTAAACGGTCTCATGCTTATTGACGCTCCCCACTCGGCGCTCAATAATGCAGGAAATGACAGTAGTGAAAGGACAGAGAATATTGTCAGGGTGAAAGCAATCCGAAAAGGTAAGAAAGTATATCCCTATGTCTCAGGGCAGGCTCTCAGGTATTGGTGGCGCACTACGCTGGAGGAAAAATTCAACTGGAATATCTCTCCTATCGAACGAGATAGGAAGATAGCGTTTACAAGTGCTAATCCTGTAGAATACGATGACGATGACGTGTTCGGATATATGAGAGCTCTCAAAAAGGCAGAAGGTGGCACTGTCACAAGACTTTCTGTTTTGAAAAATTCTCCTCTTGTTTCAGTTGCAGGTCAGGTTCCGACAGATGATTTCGGAGTCATGGCTCGCCATGAGGGCGACCCCGTCCCTTATGAGCACGAATTTTACTCCACAATTTTGAAAGGAATTTTCTCCCTTGATCTTGACAATATAGGCGTATTTTACAAGAGTGAGAAAACGGGATACAAAAATATGTATTCCGAACTTGAAGCAATCGCAGAAAAAAATGGTGCAGAGAAGGTAGAAGATAAATGGGTAATGCCTGCCGAAGTAAGAGAGAAGAGAGCAAAAGATGTGTTAAAGGTTCTTCCATACCTTACGGGTGGCGCGAAGCAAACCTCCCATCTCACTGATGTCTCCCCAAAACTTCTCATACTTGCAGGGATAGACGGTGGAAATCACCTGTTCATGAACCTTGTCAGAGAGGAAAATGGAGAAGCTCTTGTAGATATGGCAGCTCTGGAAGAGGCAATTTCCGATTATTCAGATATTCTATTGACCGACATCTATATTGGGAGACGCAAGGGCTTTATGGAAGAATTCGATGACAGATTTAAGGCTTTAGCTAATAAATATACGGATAGTGACAAAAAAGTAATTTACGGCTCTATAAACGAAATTGTTGATTCGTTTGTTGAAAATATTCCTGGGTTGATGAGGTAAGATGAAAGTCTTAAGGATCAAAATTGAGGGCTGGACTGCATCTTTCAGGTATCCTGGTTTTATAAGCGGATTTCAGCCTACTCTTCCAGTTCCTCCCGTAAGTACCATTTATGGGTTGATTTCAGCAGCTAGAGGAGAGTTTACTGTTCCTGAAGATGTGAGTACTGGTTATGTATTTGACTTTGATAGTAAAGCGGTAGATCTCGAGACAATCTATGAACTGAGCCCAGGACTTTCCGCAAAATCAAATGTTGTAAAAAGAGAGTTCCTGTACAATCCAGAACTTTATCTTTACCTTGACAGGCTCGATTTTGAGAAATATTTCCGTAAGCCTCAATATCCTCTCCTCTTTGGTAGATCTGGTGATTTGGCGAAAGTTTCAGAAATAAAGGAATTAGAACTTCTAGAAGACGTTGGAAAGAGATTAGGAAAAACTATCCTTCCTTTTGGAATTAAAGGTGCGTATGGATTAGTACAGGCTCTCCCAACCCATTTTACTAATGAAATTCCCCGAAAAGCTGTGGGTGTAAAACCATATCTTTTGATGGACGAATTCTTCATTTATCCTGAAAAGTGTCTATTCGATCCGGAAATGGATTGGGCTGTTTGGATTCATAAGAATTGATTGGCAACACAGGGAAGGAATATGGTTATTATTGCAAAAAGTGAAACAGAAGAATCACTACTAGAACATACAGAAAACGCCCTTAAAGTTTTTAAAAGTATAAAAGAAGCATACCCTGAAATTCCTCAGATATGTGGAGTTCCGGACTTCTGGGAGCATCTCTTCTACTCTATCTTTTTTCATGATTTTGGGAAAGCTGCATCAGGATGTCAAGAATCTATGCGTGGAGGAGTAAAATGGAAATACAGGCACGAAGTCCTTTCTGCTGGGTTTGTTTCTGGGCTTGAGTATGAAAACCAGTCAAGGGAAGCTGTAGCTTTAGCAATAATTACGCATCATAAAGATGTGCTTTATTTGCGGGAGATGTATCGTACAGACTCAAATCCTCTTGCTAAGAAAAGATATGCTGAAAAGCTGCAAGAATTAATACCTAACTTTGAAGAATTAAGGGAAATCCAACAAAAGATTCCAGAAATTAGCAAAAATTATCTGGGCTTTGAATTAACTAATTTTAAAGAAATAAGTTCGATTGAAGAAATAACTGATCCCTATAAAAATGTCGTAAAACCATATAAAAAACAGCTTGATAATGACGAATTAACAGCTTTGCATGGAATGTATGGAATATTCCTCAAAGGATTTTTAACAGCATGTGATCACCTAGCATCTGGAGGAAAGTACAGCATATTAAATGGCATTAAAGACATGAGAGCTGTATATAACTTTTCTGAGCTAAGAAAAACCCAGAGTGAAGCTTTAGAAACTAAAGGTGATGCCTTCTTAATTGCACCTACCGGAACTGGGAAAACAGAAGCCGCATTATTTTGGACTCAAGCAAATCAGAATCCTAGCCGGTCTAAAAGGGTCTTTTACCTGCTTCCCTATACTGCAAGTATAAATGCAATGTATAAACGACTTCAAGAAGACTTTAAAGATCCTGAATTGATCGGCATTCAACATAGTAAAGCTATGTATTACCTGTACCGAAGCTTTGAGGATGAAGAAGATTACTTGATTGCAACTAAAAAAGCAAGACAATTAAAAAGTCTTACTGATAAAATATATAGGCCTTATAAAATAGCGACTCCTCATCAGATTCTTAAATCCATGTTTGGAATCCGGGGCTTTGAACAAAATCTTGCAGAAATGTCCAATGCTCTTATCATAATGGACGAGATCCATGCATATGATGCTCATATGACTGCTCTGATTCTTGAGACGCTCAAGATCCTAAAAGGCTATCAAGCCAATTTCCTGATTATGTCCGCTACTCTGCCTTCTTTTCTTAAAGAAATGTTCAAGCGGGAACTGGAGATTACAACAGAGATCTCTTTTACAGAGGATGAGTTGGATAAGTTTACGAGACATAAGGTTTCTGTCCTTAATGGAAATATTTTCGATAACTTAGATCTTATTCGGAAGGAACTTGCTGACAATAAAAAGGTACTTGTTGTTTGTAATACCGTAGCTCGGGCTCAGAATGTTTATAGATTGCTATCTGAAGAAGTAAGTAACTCCAGATTAATTCACGGAAGATTTATTCTGAGAGACAGAGAAGAAATTGAGTCAAAATTAAAGGATCTGAGCCTTTTAGTCGGTACACAGGCAATAGAAGTTTCCCTTGATATTGATTATGATGTATTATTCTCTGAGCCTGCGCCTCTCGATGCCCTTATTCAGAGATTTGGAAGAGTTAATCGGAAGGGGTGGGAAAATAAGGTAATTAAGCCTGTATATATTTTTGAGCAAGGGTCCGAGAAGGATAAATATATTTACAATCAGGAATCAGTCGCTAAGAGCCTTGAATTGCTAAGTAAAGAAAACATTCTAGGAGAAAGCAGAATTCAAACACTTGTGGATGAAGTTTACTCAAACGGATATCAGGGCTCTGACCTTGTATCTTTTGAGAATGTGAAAAAAATGTTTCCCAAGTTTTATAGCAGAATCGTTCCTTTCATAAATGAAAAAGAAAAAGAAGATGAATTTTATAAACTTTATCGTTCTGTTGAAGTTGTTCCAATTCAATTTAAACTTGAATATCTTGAAGAGATTGAAAATAAAAGATATTTTGAAGCTATGAAGTATGTAGTTTCGATAAGGTTTGATCAATACAAAAAGCTGCAACAAAACAACCAAATTCAGATTGACTCTGATATGGTATTTGCAAGTGTTGATTATAGTTCTAAGTTTGGTCTCTTGTTAGATTCAAACGAATCTATTATGGGAATTTTTAGCGATGATTCATAAAAATAATATTATGCATTATTTCTCATCAATCTTGTTCTCTCCATTTTGAGAATTATCTCATAATATCCAGAGTTTTTACTTCACCAGCAAATCTGTAATCGAATTATATCTTACATATCGCATATCCTCGAATACTCATTATATTCGAATGCAAGATCCACTAAAACAAGGATAGAAACAAGATTATCAGTTGAATAATCTCATATGACAGACTCAGAGTTAAAATCAGACCTTAGGGGAATTGAAACGGATAAATAACGAGAAAAACAAGAGCGAAGGAAGCAATACAAAAAGGAAAGGCAAAAATTACTTTTTTCTCAGGTCTGCTTTCTTCCTTCTCAATAACAGCCCGAAAACAGCCATAACCACAATAGCAGCAGCCCAAAATATAACAGAGAATGGCTTTATAGTGGTTTTAAACAAGTTAATTTTACTCTTCGTCATCTATGAGCCCCATGAAACCTGCACTTAATTGAATCAGCTATTTTCTTATTCATTTGCTCTTTTGCCTTTTCTTCGTCAACATTTGAAATATCCATAACAAGTTCCTCCAACATCCTTAACTTCCTCCTTCCTCCCTAATTTTTTACTTTTGTAGATCTTGAAAGCTTATAATCAGTCACAAGAGGCTTATACACATCTTCACGCCTGCCCTGGTAGCCTTTGATGTATTTCTCTACCTTTCTCTGGAATTTATATCCGGTTCTGACAAATCCCCCGGTGTAGAAGTTTCTTTCTCCATCGTTTTGCCCTAAAGCTTTTCTTTCTGGCATTTGTTAACCTTGTTGGGTATCCACACAGCAACTCTAAACCCTATGAATTGTTTCTATATATTTCTTTCAGCTTTAAACATCTACCAAACTTCTCATTGCAGTAAGGACAGATAATGTTGTAACAACGCTGTATTGTGGTGGCGGGATTTACATAGATGGCTACTCGCCACGGATAGCCAGTATAGAATATTAATATTGGCGAAGATTATTCTATATTATTCTATAAAAATGTGGATTGTCCCAATGGGAGTATAAGATCAGTGTACGTGAAAAAACAGCTTTATTTTCATCCCATGAAGTTCAAGCCAGATCCGTGATGGATTCTTTGAAGAAGTGTATTATTAAAAAAATAAAAAGGTTTTTAATTACTTATCTTCTTTCTTTTTGCTAAAGGAAAGAAGAACAATGAATAAAACTCAGAATGCTTTAGCAATTCTTCTTCTTATTGCTGCTGTGGTCTTTGTTGCTGGATGTTCTAGTCAATCATCAATCCAAAAGACTAAAGACGGCCATATTTCTTATGAGCCTGTTCTGAAGTCAGGATATCAAAA
>Ga0134090_1001964_pt1 | contig 11947 bp, 12 predicted proteins | sample 1_4taG_FD_94453 | JGI IMG/M metagenome (GOLD analysis project Ga0134090, IMG submission 94453) | Switchgrass degrading microbial communities from high solid loading bioreactors in New Hampshire, USA - 1_4_20_6_A1 metaG | ecosystem: Engineered > Bioreactor > Semi-continuous > Anaerobic >...
GTCAAAACCCCGGCTCCGCTTAGCTTGGCATATTGTACCGCCGCACGCCGGTATGTTGTGCCGTTGTCCTCCAGAGAGCGGCTGTAAGCTCCACCATGAAGCTGCAGGATTGCCTTTTCAGGCTTAGTTCCCTTTGCCTTAACCCATTCCATTGTTATTCCGTCAACTTCTATGATTTCTAAGGAGTAATCCTCCGGCAACGTCCAGTTATCGTTCAGTTGGTTTAAAAGCTTGATGTTGCCATTCCCACCGATATCTAATCTGTTTTGCAGATAAACTCGGCTTCTGAAGCTTCTGAACATATACCAGGCACCTCCGGCAACCACAGAGATAATTAATATAATTACAATCCACTTAATAGATTTACTTTTATTTCTCTTACTCATCGCTTCGGACCCCCTTCTCGTCAAGCATTTCTTTGTAAATTTCCGTAAGCTTGTCGATTAAATCAATCAATTTGTCCGTATCGGAGTCGCCTAAGGATGCGACAAGCCTTTCAGCAATGCTCAAAATCCCTCTGTTTGCCTTTTCTATGGCTCTAATGCCTGCTTCGGTCAATTCAATTTTCACACTTCTTCTGTCTTCTTTATCAATGCTCCTTGTGATGAATCCCCTATGTTCCAGATCGTTGAGGATGCGTGTAATGGATGGGCGGGACAACTCAAGCATATCGGACAGATCTGCAGCTTTAATGTATCCTTGCTTTCCGCAACTTGACAAATCACTGTTTGAAAGCCATATATTCCGCAAAACAAGATACTCTCCTTGCGAAAGATCGCCGCTGCTTAATAATTTGTTTAACTGCCTCCTCATATTAAGACAGGAATTCAACAGGTGGAATCCTTTTTGCTGCTTCATAGGCATTACCTCATATCGATATTTTAGTTTTTAATAAAAATAGTTTCGTATGTGAACTATTATAGCTAGAAATCAATTTAAAATCAATAGCGTTTACTGACAAAAATTAATTCTCAGGGTAATGCTGCTTTGATTTCCTTAAATATTCTGCCGTTGCTGTATTTCCATTTTTCAGCATTTCCAATGGCGTTCCTGCAAACACAACTTACCGTTATCAGACATCCCGCAGGATAACTTACATCTGCACCATTTATAATAATATCATTCATCCCTATTCCTCCCGACCCTCATGCTTTATGCTTTTGCAGCTATATTAATCCCTCTTTTCAGGAAAAGAGCAAGCAAGTTCTTTGTTTTATTGAACTATACTTTGGCATGCATCCCTCTATTATACAACCTTGTTGAAATTGCTAAACTTTTAAATCCTATCATGCAGTAAAAAATTAGGGATGGCATCGAAACCATCCCCATCTCAGCAACCAGTGCTCCACTCTCAACATGCGACCAGCGGTAACAATATCTATTCAAATCTCAACATGAGCGAATCACAAACCGGCGTATATCCTATTTTTTGATAAATGCTATTCGATGTTGGATTCAGCAAATCCGTGTATAATACGCACTTTTTATATCCTCTGTCCAATGCCATTTGACTGATTTGAGCCACGCATGAAGTGGCATAACCCTTTCCGCGATAATAAGGAGGGGTATACACAAATGCCACGCCGATAGCTGTTTGCAATTCCCTTGTATAACCTGCCATAGAGACAGGTATCCCATCGACCTCCAAAGCGTAGAGCTTTTTAGTAGATAATCGGTATCGATATGCTTCTTCATTTTGAGGGATTGACATTTCTGTTGCTCCATAACTACTTGCTGCATTAAATGCCTCAAGCCAGTATGGGAAAAAATACATATCTCTTTCATCCAGCAAACGAACGACACCAAATTGCTTAATATCTGGATTTACTGCCTTAAGCTCATATATGCGCTGGCTCATGGTTGTTTTAAAGGTTAATCCCTTTAGAGAGGTATATTCCCTGGCAAAATGCTCCGCCAGGTTTTTTTCAGTCATCACACCGGGAATTTCATAGCCTTTCAGTCCATCTATCAGGCAGTTTATGGCTTTTGAATTGATTACATTGTCTGTAGCATAAAGTGTGATATTATGCGGTGGTGTCATTAAAGCGGTAAGCTGTATACCCTTTTCATCCGAAACAGTTGCCATAAGCCAATTTGCAGGGTCACGCCAGTCTGTTTTATCTTTCCCTTCATGTCCAATTATGATATTGCCAAGGAGAATCATGTTCTGCGACTCGTGACGCATTAACACATCATAGGTATCATAGTAAAACTCATGCACATCCTTATACAACTTGAATTGCATTTCTAACCACCCTTTCTCACACTAAATAATATAAACAGTTTACATTAACAGTCATAAATTTTGCTCCCGTTCATCGCTGTGAAATCAACCCATAACCCAGCCTGATCAAACATCATAATTTAAAATATGTTCTGAAGCATAATTGAAACTTATTGCTTGCTCTTAAATGGTGATGTTAAGAAAAATATCATGGCAATTATATAAGCGAAATACATGGTATATACTACTTCCAAAGGCATAGGCCAACTCATTTCGGGATATTTTAAGGCAATAGCTGCAAAGCTGAAAGCTATAACTAACATGAATATTCCCAAGCTTCTTGACAGTTTTTTACTCATGGTTTATGCCTTTTTGAAAGCTAGTTTAATAACATTATAGATTTTTTTCCAGTTATTCTCAAGCCCCCTCCTATACAGAGAATTTCCTCTTTATTGGCGGCTAAATTTATTTATATTGATTATACTTGTATTTGCTCTTGATAGTAAATTTATCAATTTTTAATTCAAATCCCTATATAAGCACTGGTTGATACGTCCCTCCTTTTTCCTCAGCCTATATATTATCTCATCTGTCACATCATACCTACCCTGTTTCATCCTCAACTTTTGCCCGAAAGAATGCCCTTGATATATTCCCACAGGCACACATCAAAGGCTAAAGTCGAGCTGATGGGTTTGCTTTATTTTTTAACTCAGCATTTTCAAAGCTTTTCAGGCTTTACTTTGATTTTTACAATCAATGTTCTGAACGTATAGTTTCAATAATACTATCGCAGCGAAGCCGTGATATTGAATACCGCATTATGATCCAAGTTATGGCAATCACACCGAGCGTACATTGAAGTATTGGCATCCAGGGTATCGCATAATCCAATTTTACCGGTGAGGTAAAAGCTCGATATAATAAGTACGACCCGAGGACACCAAGGGGCACTCCGAAAACAAGGGATTTAACCGAACATAGCAAGCTTTCAAGGTTCAGCATGCGTCTAAGCCCTGCCGGTGTGATGCCGACACTGCGCAAAACGGCAAATTCACGCCCACGGGAACGAACGTTGGTGGATATGGTGCTGATTACATTAGTCATCCCAATCAGCGTCAGCATCGTGATGAACCCGTATATAAATACCATAATCAAGCGGCTTATATCGCGGACCTCAAAAGGGATTTCCTCCATATTTTTTACTTCAATATATTCCGAACTTCCCTCAAATGTAATGGAATCATGCAATATTTCATCAGCATATTTTGCGAAACCCTTCGGATTCTTTGCTTCTATAAACCATATGTAACGGGTGGCATTAAGCTGCGGAACAATAACCGTCACATTGCCCACATAAGTTGCCGCCACCTCATTCGGCACATCACGGATATCAAGCATACCACCCAAGGACAATTCAACTTTGGAATTATCTTTTGGGTTTGTTAAATTCAAAGTCTGAGGGGTAAATGCAAAGGGTTCAAATATTGATTTTCCAGCACCGTCACCGCCGGGTATTCGTGCATAATTTACAAGTATGTTAGAGCCAAAAGGAACTCCAGCTTTTTTACACAGCTTTGCATAATTCTCCTGATCCGTGATGAATAAGGTAACGGGTACTGAATATCCGTCCCCGGCAGGGACATATCCATTAGAGATGAAAATTTCAAGCATCTTGGATGTCAGTATCTCTTTCGGTATAACTGTTTTGTACGAGTTATAATCACCTTCCAGCACATCATCTCCAACGCCAAATACGCTGGTGTTGGGATACTCGCGGAATTTCACAGTTATTTGGTCTGCAATAGCGCTGTTTAACGTAGCATACTCATGCTCTTTACTTTCACTGCTTCCGTTATCAGGCTTTGCTTCTTCCGGGGGTAAAAATGTGCATACTACATTTGCGTTTTCTACACCCGGGTAATACAATCGCGTGATTTCTTTATATTGCCCGCTGAAATAACCAGCGGCGATAAACAGCACTATGCTTGCGGTGAGGGACACAACAGTTGCGCGGAAATTTCTCCGGCTTCTTTTCAGTGACTTATAAGCAAGGGTACCTTCAAAACCGAACAGCTTTCCGATGAGAAGCCCTCCCCGGACATTCCTTGCTTTGATTTCAACCTCACCTCTTCCCCGTATAGCGTCAATTGAAGCCATCTTTGCAGCCTTGCTGGCTGGAATCCATGCCGACATCCACACAGTCCCAAAGGATAGCATTATCGAAATTACTATGGCCTGCCATGCAACAATAAAATCAAAGTTGATTTGAAAAGAGTTCCTTCTGTTTGCCGCAGCCAGAAGATTATCCATGATCTGTATACCTGCAAAATTGACGATTAGTCCCAACACAATACCTATGGGAATAGCGACTGCTGCGAGCAATATCCCTTCATACATGATTATTTGTGCTATCTGCCGCTTTGTCGCACCGACGCTTTTCAGAATGCCGAACTGCCTGATACGCTCTCCCGCGCTGATGCGGAAGGAATTGGATACAACTATAACGGAAGCGGCTGTTATAATGGAACCGAAAACAGCGCCCAATCCCAAAAGCATCTCATTATACATGGAGTTATAATAACGGTTCTCGCCCAATAGACCCTTAAACATAACATCAGCGCTGGCAACAAAGCCGGAGACAGCGGTTATCATTGCCGTTGACAGCATTATTCCGGCAAGGGTAAAAAGGGTGCGGCTCCGGTTTGTTTTCAATTGGCTGTACGCCAATCCTGCAGCTAGTTTCATCGGCACACCACCTCATCCCTGATGATTTGTCCATCGCTGATGGTAATGACCCGATCGGCCTGGACAGCTATTTTTTCGTCATGGGTGATGATAATCAATGTCTGATTATATCGCTTATTCGACAACTTCAAAAGCTCTATAATCTCTCTGCTGGATTTGCTGTCCAGATTGCCCGTAGGTTCATCGGCGAGGATGATCGCAGGATCATTGATCAATGCTCTTCCTACGGACACGCGCTGCTGCTGTCCCCCGGAAAGCTCATTGGGTAAGTGTTTCGCCCTATCAGTCAGCCCGATTGTTTCAAGTATCTTCTTAAGCTTATCTCCATCCGGTTTGCGATTGTCCAAAAGGCACGGCAGCAAGATGTTTTCTTCCGCCGTTAGCGTCGGAATGAGATTATAAAACTGATAAACAAGCCCTATATTACGGCGGCGAAAAACCGCAAGCTCGCTTTCATTCAGCTTAAAGATATCCTTGCCGGAAATTTCAACACTGCCTGATGTAGGGCGGTCAACGCCACCGATCAAGTGCATAAGGGTTGATTTCCCTGAGCCGGATGCGCCTACGATGGCTACAAACTCTCCTTTTTCCACGCTGAAGCTCACACCGCCTAAAGCCGTAACAGTTGTGTCACCTTTGCCATACGTCTTGGTTAAATTTTTGACTTGCAAAATAGCCATTACTTGTCCTCCCCATTTTTGATAAAGAATATTAAAATAATGAAAAAAAGCCTGCCTGTTTCAACAGTTTCATCTTATCGAAATCAGGCAGGCCATGTTGGAAGTTTAACTTATCAAAACCTTAATTAATTCTTATGAAGAACTTATTATTTTCTTATGCTGTTGTACACTGCCACTGCATCCGTAACATTGTATTGTTCGGTTTTGTGATTTCCTTTGGCACCGGTTGTTATCAATATATATTCCTCTCTACCCACTTTGGCGAGGCTTGCGAGACATAGACCTGCCTTATCGGTATATCCGGTTTTCCCTCCTAAAATTTCCCCGTCAGCAATGTTTTGATCACCAAGCTTTTCATACATGGTGCTGTAAAAGGTTATCCCGCCGGGGTGTACATTGGTAGGCGGCGTGGAATAGCGGAATGTAGTGAAAATCTCCCGGAAAGCATCATTTTCTAAAGCATAGCTTAGAAGAACAGCCAGATCCTCGACAGTTGTGTAGTGGTTTTCACTGTGAAGCCCCGTCGTATTTTCAAAATGGGTATTTTTCATGCCAAGGTCTTCCGCTTTTTGATTCATCAAATTTACAAAATTCTCTTCAGATCCAGCTATATGTTCTGCAAGTGCAATACAGCACTCCGCACCGCTGGGCAGCATTACTCCGTACAAAAGATCGATGGCCCTTACCTCTTCGCCCGGTTGGAAACCTGCCATTGACGCATCTGCTTCGAAAAGTCCCTGAAACATAGAATTGGTAAGCTTTATTTTTTCCTTAAGATTGGACAAATTCTCTATCGCAACAATGGTTGTCATCATTTTAGTCAAGGAAGCAGGATAGATTTTTTCATCGCTATTTTTTTGCATCAGTATGGTATTGTCTTTTAAACGGATCAAAATCGCGTTACGGCTGTGCAGCCCGTTTTCAGATATAGATGCAGGGGAATCAGCTTTTTTCTCCGGCGGAGATACCGGGATTATCTTATAGCCAGAGGAATCAGGTTTTATAGTCAAAGAATATGGCGAGGTTTTATCGGCATATTCTAATATGTTATAGTTTTCCGGAGTAATAATGGATATATAGGCAAAAGCAGCAATGGCAGCCATCATAAGAAATATTGCGAATATGCTTATTCCCGATTTTTTCTTTCTTGTTTTTTGCACCATAATTAAACAGCTCCTTATTTTATGATGATACTATTCAACCACAAAACAAGGAGCAATGTTGGAATTTCATCTTATGAACCTCTTAAGATTTTCTTAAAACAAAAGAAGCTTTTATACCGGAAGCTTTACTGTAAATGTAGTATTTTCTGTGTTGCTTTCCACAGATATTGTTCCGTCGTGAGCATTGACAATTTCTTTGGCGATGGCCAAGCCCAGCCCTGCTCCACCGGTGTTTGTGGAGCGCGCAGAATCCAACCGGTAAAATTTCTCAAAAATAGTATCAAGCTTTGTCTGCGGGATTGGATTCCCCTGATTGGTAAAAGTTATTTTGATATAGTTGTCCTGCTGTTTGGCAGAAATGTCAATGACGCTGTTTTCATAGCTATAGGCTATCGCATTTTTCAAAATATTGTTGAACACACGGGCTAGTTTGTCTGCATCTCCCCACAGAGTTAAACCTTCAGGCACATTGACCGACACCTGCTTTCGTTGTGGAGTCAGCAATGGATAGAATTCATCCGCCATCTGCTGGAGCATGAAAAGCAAATTTATTTTTTCCTTATTCAAAACAATAGTTTGAAGGTTAAATCTTGTGATTTCAAAAAACTCGTTTATAAGCTTCTCTAACCGATAAGCCTTTTCCAAGGTAATACCGACATATTTTGCCTTTTGCTCCTGAGGCATATCCGGAGCTTCATTCAGAAGACTCAAATATCCTATGATGGATGTCAGAGGCGTCTTTATATCATGAGCCAGATAAACTACCAAATCATTTTTTCGTTGCTCGGCATCAAGGGCGGCTTTCTTTTGCTTTTCCAACTTATTTTTAATCTGGTTAATCTTATTTTCCATGAAATCCAATTCCGGTGACAATGTAATCTCTTCATCGGTTTCATCCGTAAGCTTATCCATTCCGATGCTGATCTCATCAAAATATTTCGTTAGCCAGGAAATGGAAAACCTAAAAAGTATGACCAAAAATATCAGAGTCACAAAAAAAAGAATCTTATCCATATTTTTACGGAATACCAGATTATAGATTGTGTATGCATCTGAATAACTAAAAGAAAAAACATCGATTAAAAACCGGACAATACGGTCTCCGATCTGTCCACGCAGAATATTGCGCAACAGATAAACAGTCACCGCGGCAGTAACTGTTATCAGAAGCATTTGAAAAAACACTTTTCTTTTTAATTTTATATAATCATTCCTTCTTTTATCCCTCTTATCTGTCAATTTTATAGCCAACCCCCCATACCGTTTTGATGTACTTGGGATGTTCCGCGTTATCGCCCATTTTTTCCCTTAAATGCCGGATATGAACCATTACCGTATTATTGCTGTTGGTAAAATACTTGTCTCCCCATACTTCACGGAACAATTCCTCTGAACTGACCACGCGTCCCCGGTTGGAAGCCAGCACCCATAGAATTGAAAACTCTGTGGGAGTTAGAGATAGAGGCCTTTCATTCAATGTGCATTCGTGGGTGTCCTTGTTTAAAACCAAACCGGCAAAGGCAATAATCTTTCCCTCTCGCAACGGTTCGGAGGAATTATATCTGGTAAATCTCCGAAGCTGTGCTTTAACACGGGCAACAAGCTCCAAAGGCTGAAAGGGCTTTGTCACGTAATCATCCGCACCAAGGGTCAGCCCGGTAATTTTGTCGATTTCTTCATCTTTAGCAGTCAGCATGATAACAGGGAAATTGTGATTCTCCCTGATTCTCTGACAGAGGGTAAAGCCATCAATGTCCGGCAGCATCACATCAAGTATTGCCAGATCCAGTTTTTCCGACATTACGCATTTCAACGCATCCTGACCGTTATAAAATTTGTACACTGTATAGCCTTCATTTTTTAAATAAACTTCAATCAGATCCGCTATGGACTGCTCATCATCCACAACCATGATATTCATGCTCATAAGTTCTATCCCTTCTCATTTGCATAAAAGCTTAATTATATAATACCGAATATAAAAATTTATATCATATTAATTATCTAAAAAAAACCTTAAGTTTTTATTAAGATGACCCATTCCACATATTAACACATAAGACTGTCATAGAAAACGCAATTTCTTCTATTTAGCATATCACATCCGTCACCTGTCCATCAGGTATTTTAATCTTGAATCCATATGAAAAAAGCAAAATTTATATTTTTCATTAAAGGTTCACTAAAGGTAGATAGTTTATATTAGTAAATGTAAGGTAGCTGCCTACAAAAAACTATTAAAAAACTTAAAATGGAGGTAATGTAAATATGAAAAACAGAATTATATCAATGTTGGATACTACAAAAAAGAAAGTGGGTGCTGTTGCTCTCTGTGGAGTGCTTGCTGCTGCAATAGGCACCGGAGCAGTTTTTGCAGCAAACTCTATGAATACTTTGCAGGTCAAGATGGAAAACGGAGTTAGGAGTTACTCCACGGATGACGGTAAGACTTGGAGCACAAATGCTCCTGAAGGTGTAACGGTAAGTGAAGAAGATGGCAAAATTACCATTACCAAAGGTATCCCCCCGAAAGACGGCGATGGTAGTGGAATGCTGATCAAAATGGAAGATGGCGTAAGGCTTTTCTCTACCGATGGCGGTAAGACCTGGAGCCAAAATGCTCCGGAGGGCGTAACAGTGAACCAAGATGGTTCTGTGACTAAAGTCGGCAAATAATCAGATCAGTTGAATCAAAACAACAGGCAAACTCGTATATAAAAGCGAAAACATTTCCTAAACACATAGGAGCTGCAACTAGCTCCTATGTGCATGCATGATGCTTCAGAGAATATAGCATTAACCTTTTAAATTGGCAGCAAGGAGGCAAAGGAATGAGGATACTGATGGTGGAAGATGAGAAATATATGGCGGAAGCTGTTGCTCAAGTTTTAAAAAAGAATAACTATAGCGTTGATTTTGCCTATGACGGTGAAGATGGGCTGGATTACGGGCTTTCAGGCATTTATGATATAATAATTCTTGATATCATGCTGCCTAAAATGGATGGTATAAGCATCCTTAAGGAGTTGCGGAAAAACAACATACAAACACCTGTTATCCTGTTGACTGCAAGAGGTGAGACGGAAGACAAGGTACGAGGTCTTGACAGCGGCGCAGATGATTACCTGGCGAAGCCATTCCATACCGACGAACTGTTAGCCCGTTTACGTGCATTGGGGCGCAGAAATACGGAGATGATAGCAAATGATGGCATACTGAAATATGGAGATATCAGACTGAATCCTCATAGTCTCAAGCTCGAATGTGGAGGTAAAGAGATAATTTTGACATTGAAGGAGTCCCAATTATTGGAGTTGCTAATAAAAAGAAAAGGCTTGATTGTCTCAAAGGAAAATATCATTGAAAAGCTATGGGGTTATGATACCGATGCAGAAGATAACCGTGTAGAAATACATGTATCCCTTTTGCGAAAAAAGCTGGCTCAGTTGGATTCCGATGTTTCCATTCATACCATAAGGGGCGCGGGATATATCTTAAAAGAGACAAAGGATGGGCAGTAAAATGTTCAAAAAATTGCGCAACAAATTACTCATTCTTAATATGTCCATGACTTCGGCGGTTATGATTGCTGCCTTTGCTGTCATTTATATCATCAGCTATAATAATGTAAATAAGGAAATCGCAAAAAGACTGGACCCGCAAGCTGGAATGCTGACTGTAATAGAAGGAACAGAACTGCCGGATGATGCAAAAAACAGTGAATCCAAAACCCTTAATAGGAGATTTTCATCCGATGATACTTATACCTTCAGCATACAAGTAGACGAAAAGGGCAGAATTCTTGAAATAGACGCTCCCCTTAACATGCCTGAAGAAGCATACAATAAAGCTGCCGATATTGCCTGGAGCAATAAAAACAACAGTACCACAATAACTCTGGAAGGCAGGCAGTGGAAATATGCCATAGCTCAAATAAAAAAGCAGGTCATTCAGGAGGACGGAAGGTCCTATACCGTTACGGAAAACAAATACCAGATAATGTTTTTGGATGTTACGGGATATAAAAAAACGCTGCTCCAATTGCTGACTACTTTGGTTTCTGTAGGATTAATAATGCTTTTTGCCATTTTTATAATAAGCTTTTATTTTGCCAACCGGGTAATTAAACCCATATCCGAGGCTTGGGAAAGGCAAAAGCAATTTGTCGCTGATGCTTCCCATGAATTAAAAACACCCATTTCAATTATAAATGCCAATTGCGACGCACTTTTGGCAAATAAAGAGGAAACCATTCTGAGTCAAATAAAATGGCTTGATTATATAAAAATCGGAACCGACAGAATGACAAAACTTATCAACGATCTTTTGTCTCTGGCCAAAATGGAGGATATGAGATTTGCAATACAAAAAGTTACCTTCAATATGAGCAGTGCAGTCAATGATGTGATTTCATCGATGGAAGCTGTGGTGGTTGAAAAAGATATAAAGCTCATCCGTTACATAGAGCCCAACATAATTGTAAAAAGCGATGCTGAAAGAATTAAGCAGGTCGTCACCATTTTATTGGACAATGCCGTAAAGTACACAAATGAAAAGGGAGAGATCGATATATCTCTGGTTAAATCAAAACGTCATGTTACCTTTTCCATAAAAAACAGCGGGAAAGGGATAGCCAAAAAAGATTTACCCAAAATATTCGACCGGTTTTATCGGATAGATCCCTCCAGGGCGCAGGGAACCGGCGGTTATGGCTTGGGACTGTCAATCGCGAAGACCATTATGGATAGATTGGGTGGCGAGATATATGCTGCCAGTGTGGAAAATGAATATACCATATTTACCTTTAAGATTGAATTATAATGAACAAATGCTTTTATTGATTAACAATGTGGATAAATCCATATAAAAACCTCCTCTTGTTTTATTTGCACTAACTAAAATAAAATCAGAAGAGGTTTTTGTATTAAAAATTAAATATATTCAAAACTCCATTAAGCCTTTGCAGGCTTTTGTCCGTACCATCGCTTTCAACGTTTTCGGCCATCAGCTGCCAATCTGGCAGTCCGTATGTCTACCTTACCAGTTCAAAGTTGGTAAACACCCATCTCCCGTTTATGCATTCATACTGAAAATCATGCTCCTCGGTACCAGTTACATTCTGTGAGACGGGA
>Ga0134090_1002011_pt1 | contig 11706 bp, 5 predicted proteins | sample 1_4taG_FD_94453 | JGI IMG/M metagenome (GOLD analysis project Ga0134090, IMG submission 94453) | Switchgrass degrading microbial communities from high solid loading bioreactors in New Hampshire, USA - 1_4_20_6_A1 metaG | ecosystem: Engineered > Bioreactor > Semi-continuous > Anaerobic > Digestate...
GCCCATCAAAATCTCCTCCCCTGGATCTTACAGCACGTTCTGCATAAGTATACCCCCCGCTGCATATCCATTCAAGTGCCTGGCCGCAGAGCACCCCGAAACAGCAGCACAGCGTGCCCCCCCCTGACGAGGGGCACGCTGTGTGCAGCGGAACGGTCAGTTCGGGCCGGGGCCACCGGCAATCCAGTGGCTGAACCGGCTGTAATCCCCTTCCAGCCGGTCCACCACCTTGCCATCCAGCAGAAGCAGCACCGCTGGCAGTGCCGTGACGCCCCACCACCGAGCCAAGGTCGGATAGCGCTCGTACTCCACGGGAACCAGCTCAAACGTATCGCCGGCCAGCTCTTTGCAGGCGCGAGCCCAATCCAGCACGTTCTGGCTGCCCTCATGGTCACGCTTCCAGAAGATCGTCAACGCAGGCAGGTCGAGTTCCTTCAGCTGGAGATAGAGCAGCTCCTCTTCAGGAGGCAGGCTAACCAGGGGCGTCCAAGCTCCCCCATCGCCGGTTGACGGGGCCGGGAGGCTGTTCGCTCGATCTTTTACCGGAAGCAGCAGCATCGTTCCCACGGTCCTCAGCTCCTTCCTTCAGCTCCCTGTCTACGTTGTGAGGGGGCGGTGTGGGGTTCACGGGAGGCTGCCACCCGAAACCCAGGCCGTCCAGCACCAAGAACATAACACCGGTGAACATGAAAAGCCAGCTGTACTTTTCCGGCAGGCCCACCAATAAAGCCGTAAGCCGCAGGACGAAGAGGGGGACGGAAAACCGGAAGAGGCCGGTAACCGTCGCCTGCCAGAAGGCCCCTTTTCCTGTGGCCCACTGCCAGCAGGCCACAGCGGGAACCGCCAGGGGTGAGAGCCCGCCCATCACCCAGACCGGGTCAAAGGGATCAGGCATCTCGCGAAAGATGTGCGGAATGATGTCGAAGACTGCTACTAATGAGACAGGTACCCAAGACAGGATCGCCGCCCCCATCCCCATAACCGCCTGAGCTCCGCTGGACAGCCGCTGTTCCGCCGAGTAAGCCAGCAGCAGCAGGCCCCAGCAGAGAAAGGCTGCAGCGAGGCCGCCCAGCAAGTAGCCTGCCCGAAGCCGGTCTTCCAAGAAGACTACCGGTCCGACTCCAGCGGCCAGGGCGCACAACCCTGTAAGCACCAGCCGGTACTGGCTGCGGGTCATGGCCTCACCCCCCGGCACTGCGCTCATCTACTCACGCAATTCTCCTCTGGTGGGCTGCATCCTCCCTTATCCTGCCCAAATTCGCTGCATGAACTGCAAACCGAAGTCGGTTATGTGACATACGGCTGCTGGCCCCGGTGGCCAGCAGCCGTTCTCCAGGAACCTTCTAAGTTCAGTGCAGGTAGGCTTCGCAAGGTTCCCGTTCGGCATCCGCCTCTGGGGGCGCTGTTAGGCGTCTTCGGTCACCACTGCATCCAGTCCGCCAATGCGAACCGTAACGCCGCCCTTGAATCCCTTCAGCAGTTCGATCTCCAGCACGCCGCCGTGGGCTTCAGCACGGCCCTCTTCCTTGACCGTGTAACCGTCCAGGAGCTTCACCTGTGCGATGCCAGGAATGCCGATCGTCTCGCCAGCGGTCAGCGAGAAGTCCTGGCCGAGGACTGTAAACTCGACGCGGTTAATGATCAGTTCCGGCTCGCCGTTCAGCGAGGCGGTGGCCTCACCGGAGATTTCATCCACATGGACAACGCCAGCCACATCGACGTCGCGGATCACGAAGGAGGCGTGTGCGGATTCATCGGTGGCTACCGCCGAAGATTCCACGAGCCCTATGGTGACGATGTCCTTCACCTTCGTGTCGCTCACGGAACCGTTTGCTTCAGCTCCGGAGTCGGTCACTTCTGCGTAACCCTCCAATAGACCTGTGTCAACATAGAAATGGCTGGCCCGCCGCGTCTTGGACTTCGGGGTTTTTCGCGGCGTTGCACGAACGTCCAGCGGAGTCACTTCCGGCAGACCCAGCAGTGCGACTGAGACGGGGTAGGTTTCGCCGTAAGAATCCTCACCGTCATACGCTGCCTCGGCGGTTCCCAGTTCTACAGAGGTGTTGCCCAACAGCTTGGACCCGGACATCACCTCGATCTCCACAGCCTTGGCCGCGGCATATGATTCCACACCAGATGCTGCGGTGGCAAGCGTGCTGCCCATAACCAAGGCTGTGCATGCAAGCAGGCTGCAGAGAAGAGCCCACCGCCTGCTCCCGGTAAACAACCTCATCATCCGAACCCTCCATTTCCGTCCATTGGTGCTACAAAGGATCCCGGCAGAAGACCCGTAAGGGTCATTGCGGATGCGAGGCCTACCCACGTCCAGTATAGACTATGTGAAAAGATGTATGAATCATCGGGACATGGTATGTATGTAGACCGGGATATAGACTTGCGGAGAATCAAATTGACTAGTTCTTTTGATCTATGGAATATCGGCAAAAGGAAAGGCTGCTGGCGCACGTGCGCCAGCAGCCTAAACAGTGAGGTTACCACGCCTGAGCTATGAGGTTACCAGGGCCGGAGGTTCGGCAGGTACTCTTCCAGCCGCTCCACCTGGCCGTCAAAGACGCCCTTGTGGCCCATGGCACCGGCTTCCTCGATCCAGTGGAAGGCCCAGTGATCGGCCTCGCTCCTCACATCCAGGAAGTGCGGCACGACGTCGATCTTGCCGTCCATCAGCGGCCCGCGGCCCAGAGCCTTGCAGATCATGGCAGCCGCATCACCGCGGAGTACAGGATCGTTCGGCCGGAAGTTGCCGTCCGGATCGCCCTGCAGGAAGCCAAGGCGGACAGCGGTCTCGATTGCGTTGTAGTGCGCATCGCCAGGTCCAACGTCCTTGAAGGTCGGGTCGTTGCCAGGCAGCTTTGCGAAGGCAACCGGCACGATCTGGTACATCCGGACCAGGGCCTCGGCCAGTTCAGCACGAGTGATGGCGTCGTCCGGACGGAACCTGCCGCCATCGTCCCAGATGCCCTTCGCCGTAGTGGCTGCGATGTACGGCCTGGCCCAGTGGTTGGACACGTCGTTGAACTGGACCCGGGTGTTGGCCAGGTTCTCCAGATCCATCAGACGGGCGATGATGGTAGCCACCTCAGCCCGGGTGATCTCCCGCTTCGGCTTGAATTCGCCGTCGGGATAGCCCTTGAAGAACGGGGCATGGGTCTTCGGACCGACCGTGACCTCTTCCGTATTGGACTCGATAGGCTTATGGCCGTCAGCCTCGATCACAGCGGTGTTCTTGATCACGGTACCGGTAGGCGTGTTCTGGTCGACCCGGAGCTTGACGGTGATCACGTCGCCGTCCTTCTTCTTCAGATCGCCCAGGTTCCAGGTGACGGTGTTCGTGGCCGCATCGTAGACGCCGCCATGAGTAGCCTCCTCAAAGGTGGTGTACTCGGGCAGCTTATCCTTGATGCGGACGTTGTCGGCAGCATAGTTCATGCTGTAGGTGATGTTGTAGGTGATGATCCCGCCAGGCTCGACGGTGTCAGCCGTGGCCTTCTTGGAGATGTTGTACGGTGCGCCGCCTTCGCCGGTGACGACAGCGTCAACAGCGCCGATCCGGATGCTGATGCCGCCGAGCAGAGCACCCAGGAGTTCGACCTCCAGGACGCCGCCGTGGGCCTCAGCCGTGTCGCCCTGCTTCAGCGTGTAGCCATCCAGCAGGCCGAGCTTGAGGATGCCGGGGATCTCGAGGGTATCGCCGACCTTGATCTCCAGAGTCTCGTCGCCGATGTGCAGCTTGACGGTGTCGATCTGGACGTAGGGATCATCGTCGAGCGAAGCGTGGGCCTTGGCATGCAGGGCCTCAATGTTGATCAGGCCGAGCAGAGAGAGGTCAGCGACCATAACCTCAGCATCTGCAGAGGTCGCAGTGCTGACGGTAGAGGTCTGCACCGCACCCACAGTGACCAGCGTAGCAACGTCGACTGCAGCCACGGAACCGATGGCCTGGGCCTTCTCGTCATCCACCTGGATGTCGCCAGTGATGACACCGGCCTGGGCCAGGGTACCCAGATCAACAGTCAGCAGCTCTTCGAACTTGGGCGAATCCTTCTGAGTAGCGCGGGTCTCAATCGGGATCAGCTTGTCGCCGCCGAGAAGCTGCAGACCGAGCGGGAAGGTGGTGCCGTAGGAGTCATCAGTGCCGTCGAACTTGGCTTCGGTAATGCCGACTCCCACCCAGGTCGGGCCGAGCCGCAGCTCCAGGATCGCCTGCAGGTCGATGGGCAGCGCCTTCAGCAGATCGCCCACCACCGGCAGTTCAACCAGCGTCTGGCCGAGGCTGCCGGTCACGGTGACGACGGTGCCCAGCGGATCATGCAGCAGGTTGTTGACAGTGGCAACAGGCTCCTGCAGAACGCCGCCGAGAACCTGCAGCAGCGGGAGATCAGTGTCCGCCAGAGACTTGCCCAGCGGATCCAGCAGGCCGCCCAGCAGCCCATCCACGGTGTTCAGCAGGCCGCCCAGGAGACCGCCCAGCAGGCCTTCGTCCTCGTCAGTGCCAAGCAGCCCATCTGCCAGGCCACCCAGCAGGCCCCCCAGGGCGTTATTGACGCCGCCGAGAAGGTCACCCAGCTCTTCAGCTCCAGGCAGAATGTCGATTTCGACGGCCTTCGCCGCACTGTAGGAATACTCCTCGTCGGAGGCCGTCCCCGCCGCGGCGGCGAAGCTCGCATTGCCAAAGACCAGTGCTGCAGCGAGCAGGCCGGCCAGGGCGGTGGTAAGCCCCTTGCCCCTCTTCAGTAGCCTCCTCATATCTTACTCCTCCAATACTCATCGAGATTTTCTTAGCTATGCAAGCCCTAAAGCGCCATCGCATCCCCCCATCGATCTATTCTCGACGCGAGGCCTACCGAGATTACTGTAAACCATCGTAAGTGCCATGAACATCAAATCTTGAAAGTATGCTGTTTAGCTATTCTGTGGCTCCAACGTTGCAACATCTATTAGTGCGAAAGCACTACCGCGTCCGAACAATGTCATTCAACAAACCTGTCCAAACCCCTCCTGCGTATCACACTTTGGAGGAATCAGCTGCGGCGCATCATCGAAAAAAGCGGCCCCCCTACCCCGCCCACGGGGTAGGGGGGCCGGCCGTATTCTTTAATGAACTGTGAAGAAAAGTTCACTCGGTGTTAAAGCAGATTGGTAAGTCCGGTAACAGCGCCCAGGACGCCATTCACAAGACCGCCCACGAGGCCCACGGTGGTGCCGACGGGGTCAGCAACCAGGCTGTTCACAGCGGCCACGGGATCTGCAACCACAGGCAGGACAGGCCCAAGAACGGACGTGGCCACATCACCAACAACCGGCAGGCTGCTGACAGTGGTGACCACAGGACCAGCAACGTCGTTCACCAAGCCGACCGCGGTGCCGACCGGATTATTCACCACTGCACCAACAGTGCCGACTGGATCAGTCACGAGAGCGTCCACTGTGCCGAGAACAGGCTCAGCCACAGCGTACACGGTATCGCCCACGACGGGGACGGCCTTAACCGCCTGACCAACGGCGCCTACGAGCCCACTCGCCACGCCAGTGACGGTGCCCAGCGGATCGCTGACCAGCCCACCCACTGCAGCGAGCGGATCAGAAACCACAGGCGCCACGGCGTTCACGACCGGGCTGAGTACGTCGCCGACAACCGGCAGCTGCGTGGCTGCGCCAGCCACGTTGGTCACGAGCCCAGTAACAGTCCCCAGCGGCCCTTCGGCAAGGCCAACTACGCCGTCAAGCACCGATGCTGCACCGCCCACGGCGCTGCCGACGGTGTTTACCAGGCCGCCGACGACGCCGGTTACGCCGCTCAGCAAACCGGACACGGGACCAGCAGGTGCCGCCTCCTCAGCCGACACAACACTGGCGCTGGCCAACAACATCGCGGACACAAGCAGGGCAGACAGCCCCTTCTTACTGCGTAGCCACATCTCCTACTCCTCCATTTTCCCTTTGATGTGCGACCCCTGATGCGCCTTGGCAACCCCCGCCTTGAAATTGAGGTGCGAGGCCTACCGGCTCAAGTGTAAGCCATCGCAATTGACATTGGAAATCAAATCACGGGAGTATGCTGATAATCTAATAACATAGTACTCGCGATCTAGTCCATACCTAATGAGTACGTCCCTTTGGCTTACCTCGGTTTAATAGTAACTATCGCCGGTCAGCCTGAAGGGGCCAAATCGACTGTCAGACCCCAGCTGCGCCATCGGCCGAAAGCCGCTTTCCTCGCCGCTTTCACGCTCTTCCGGGTCGTGCAACCGTGGTAGCTTCTCGGCGGCTCCTGTGCAGCGTGCGGGGGCGAGGGATCACCTTTATGATCATTACTATCCGAAGTAAACATGTCAGTAATTCAATACACTCACAGAAGATTTGGGTCGGATCCGCACTAGCGCGCTCCTTTCGGTTGCCGCCTGTAGACCAAGACCAGCGAAAAGTCAAGGGATGATCGGATGCATTTGTTATCGTCCTTGTGCTTTAATTAAAGATGGAATGTCTGAACCATATCTGGAATTCGATATGCCGGACAAAAGGCCATGCGACAAAAGGTACTCAGTATCATCACGTGGAAACAGAGAAGACGGAATGACGACTACTTTCTGTGGGGGGTGAGAAACCGAAAAGCCTGTTATTTCGTCCCTTTAAGTGCCATGCCCCAACAACACGTTCCGTGTCTTCCTGGCGAGACAACTGGATCGGAGGTTATGCACATGCTACCCAATCTCTTCCGCAGGGCACGGAGCAGGGTCCGGTCCACTGCTGTGCTGGCGGCCGTCGTGTTGGCGGTTGGTGCCCTTTTGCCGGCCCAGGCCTCCGCTGCTCCTTCTAGTACCCAATCAACTGTCACCACCTACACACCACCTGTTAGCGACGCCATCGAAACGCTGCGGCACTACGGTATCGTCGTCGGTGACGAAACCGGCAACCTGCAGCTCTACAACAACATCTCCCGCGCTGAAATGGTCACCATCCTAGTCCGCCTGCTGGGCAAGGAAGGTGAAGCGCAGCAGAGGTACGGCTCCACCGCCTTTACCGACACAGGCCGGCATTGGGCCAGCGGCTACGTCGCCGTCGCACAGCAGCAGGGCCTGGCCAACGGGTATCCAGACGGCTCATTCCGTCCGGACAATCCGGTAACTTACGCCGAAGCGATGGCGCTGCTGCTCCGTACCGTAGGCAAGTCCACCACCGGTCCCTGGCCAAGTGCGGTAATCAACGAGGCCGTAAGCCTCGGCATCGAGCCGCCCGACGTCTCCCTGAGCTCCGTGGCCAACACTGCGGCCCTCCGGCTTCACGTGTTCCAGTCGCTGTTCCTCGCCGGCACCCGCATCACGCTGCCCAGCTCGGGTAAGACCGCCTTCCAGACCTACATCGACACGACCCCGCCCAACCTGTATGTAACCCCGCTGCCCAGCACCACCACGTCGGACAGCGTCATCATCCAGGGGTCCGCCTCTGATGCGGTTGCAGTCTACGTAAACGGCGTCCAGGCGCCCCTCGCTGCAAACGGCACCTTCCAGCGCACCGTGTCGCTGGTGCCCGGCCTGAACACGTTCGCGATTTACGCGTTCGATAGGGTGGGCAATAGGACGATCGAGAGCGTGGCCACCACGTACGCCACGGGCGCCGCCCGCATCGAAGTGGACGGTCCCACCACCGTCAAGGCCGGCAGCGATGTGAAGTACAACGTTCAGGTCTTTGACAAGAACGGCATCAACGTGGGCGCTCGGGACGTGAGCGTTAAGGTCGTGGGCAACATCGGCCAGTACGATCTCGAAACCCACACCCTGCATGTAGGCAACACGTCCACCACTGGAAAGCTGATCTTCAGCGTCGGCTCCCTCTCCAAGGAGATCTCAGTCACCGTGCAGGGCCTGGCCACCGGCGCCGAATCCCTGCGGTTCGCCAACATCTCGGAGAAGTCCGTCCTCTCCATCAACCAGAACCATCAGATCCGGATCGACGTGCTGGACAAGAACGGCAACGTCCTCACCAGCGACAACGGCCGGGAGATCACCCTGCGGGCCAGCGGTGACCCGGACGTCGACATCACCCCGACCACTATCACTACCATCCAGGGCAAGGCGTATTTCACCATCCGCAGCGATGAGGACGGTCCCGTCACCCTGAGGGCCTCCGCAGAAGGCCTCGATGATGTTGAAGTCACCATCAACTTTGCCACCGACTACCGGATCCTGCTCCGGGCCAATCCGGAATGGCTGCCGCCCGACGGCGAGTCTGAGGCAGAAATCACCGCCGTCCTGGTGGACAAGTACAACTATCCGGTGAAGAACAGGGACGAGGATATCGAGATCGAACTGGATGTCTCCGGCCGCGGCGACCTCGATGATGACACGGTCACCATCGAAAAGGGCGACTCCGAATCCGAGCGGGACACCGGTGTTGTGGTCGCCGATGATCGGGAGGGCACCATCACCGTCACCGGTAGGGTCGTTGATGGGCCCAAGTACACCGTGGTTCCGCTGACCATCCCGGTAGAAGAGCCCGAAGCCGCCGAGGATATGCAGTTGCGCATCACCGGGCCAAGTTCAGCCGACGTGGGCGACGAGGTGACGTACACCGTAGAGATCCGGGACAAGTACGGCTACCTGGTCACCTCCGGCAGCTATGCCTTCCAGATTGCGATCAAGACGTCCAACAAGGAGTACGACGAGGACGGCATTCCCAAGGACATGGAAGTCTACCTGGGAGACACCACTCTGAACCCGGTGGATGACGGCTATGCCGAAGGCAGCTCCCGGGACGGCGATGACGTGATCGCCCGTACGGTTAATGGTAAGGCCACCATCAAGGTCCGCTATAACGTAAGCGGCGAGGTCACCATCACCCCGGTGCCCAAGGGCTACACCGCCGAAGCCTACGACTCTAAGGGCTACGAAGGTGCTGCAGCAAGCACCAAGGAGATCGACGAAGATAACATCACCTCCGTCACCACCTCGTTCTACGACGATCCGGCGTTCATCAGGCTGGAAGTTGACTCCGACCTCGGCAAGGGTCAGCCTGGCGGCGCCGTCCGGTCCGGGCGCAGCACCACCGTCACCATCCGGGCGCTGGTGGTCGACGACAACGGCACCTGGGTCCCGGGCGTTAACGACTACACGGTTGAGCTTGCCTACGACTTCCTCGGAAGCGCGTCCCAGAAGGATCTGAAGAACAACGTCAAAATCGATGATGACAGCATCAAGCTCACCAACGGCAAGGCGGAGTTCAAGGTCCAGTTTGGCAGCGGCGCTCCGGTCGGTACGTACGAGTTCTATGCCACGGCACGCAAGGGTTCGTGGTTGTGGAACCGGAAGAGCCTCGGCGAATATGCGAGCGTCCCCATCGACGTGGAGAAGAACGCTCCGGAGCTTAAAGACGACAATATCATCGTCGACATCCGCGGCTACCGAGACGGAAAGCTCGGAAGCTCGTACATCGTGGGTACCGAGGACGAAGGCATGGCCATCGTCTTGAACAGCAAGCTGCTCAACAATGAACGTGCCGCCAAGGTTCGGGTGTACGAGGAAGGCAAGCGGTCTGAGATCTTCACCTCCGATGTGGTGGACTTCGATCCAAACGCCAGCGAACCCGTCGTCATCTACGTGCCGCGGGATGTCCTGGACGATGGCGAAGCGTACGAAGTCCGCATTGAGAACTCCCGGGGTCTGAGCGACCGGTCTGCGCCCTCTGAAGAGGTATCCGTCGTCTCGGGTTACTCCAGGGCCACCCTCAGCAGTGCGGAGTTCACCGGCAAGAAGAGCGGCAACTACTATGTCCTCGAAGTCACCACCTCCCGCACCTCGTGCTCCGGCGAAATCGATCCTGACAAGCTGCTGATCGTCGCCGGCAGCCAGAAGATCTACCCGGACAGGGTCGACTTCGGCAAGGACGTGAACAGCAGCTGCCGTGCGTTCAACATCCTCCTCAGCGAGCAGCAGCTGAAGAATCTTCTCAGCCAGGCTGACAAGAATCCGCGGCTGGAAGTAGAGGATGGCTGGTACTACGAGAAGGGCGGCAAGTCCGCCGAGGCAGCCGAAGTCAAGATCAGCGGCCTCGTTTCCATTAACCGGGCGATTGTAGACTGGGCCGCCAACAAGCTGATCATCGAGGGTACAGGGCTCAAGAAGACGGACCTTGGGAAGAGCAACACCTACAAGACGGGCTACTCGAAAGTCTACATCTACCCCGGCTCCCTCAAGGCGCAGCCCATCCAACTCCAGGACGAGCACGTGGTATCGCAGAATGCCACGCTGAGTGACACCCAGTGGGTCCTCCCGCTGGAAACCGCGGGCGGGAAAACCCAACTGAAAGAGGACATGAAGGCCAAGGGGAAGCAGTCCACTTGGATCGTGGTCATCAAAGACTGGTACGGAGACTGGCCTGACGCCACGGTCACTCTCCAGTCGCCCGCTGTCGTCACCGGCGCCGAGTACAACGCCAGGACCGACACGCTGACCCTGAAAGGGTCCGGTTTCGATCCCACGGGAAGCCTCGATCTCACGCAGATGCGAGTCAAGACCTGGAACAACAAAGACACTGCGACGGTCGGCGGCACAGTGCAGACAGACAAGTGCACCACGACTCGGATCGTCATCACGGTTTCGAAGGGTGCTGCAGACCTGATCGAGAACAACAACTACGTCTACTTCTATGGACTCAACGGCTGGTTGAAGGATGAGGTCGGAATCTACGCGGCCCCGACCGGCGACCTGCTCATTACCCAGTAGCACTCTCACCCAACAGGAGGCCCACCGCCTTTAGCGGTGGGCCTCTCCGCACCCTTATGCGCCGGTGTCCTCCGGCCCCTGCACCCTCCTCTTACCCCGGTGAATACCCTGTGGATATAACCTGCCGAAGGGTGTGACCGACCCGTGGAAATTGTCGTTGTCCGTCCGGGGGAAACGCTCTGGCAGATCGCCCAGCGCTACGGGGTAAGCGTCTCCCTCATTACCCAGGCCAACGGCCTGCGGGACGCCAACCGGCTGGTCCCCGGCCTGGCCCTGGTAATACCCGTCCCAAATGTCCACGTGGTTCAACCTGGCGACACACTCTGGCGCATCGCACAGCGGTATGGTACCACCGTGGATGCAATTGCACGCCTGAACGGCCTTTCGATTCAGCAGTACATCTACCCTGGGCAGCGGTTCGCCATTCCCAGGGGGACCCGTCCCATCATCACAGCGAACGCCTACCAGGCCAACCTTGCGACCGGCGATACCTCCTATACCGAAGAGGCTGCGCCCTTCCTCACATACGTCAGCGTGTTCAGCGCTGGCATTACTGCCACCGGAGACATCAACTTCCCGAATGCGAGCATCTTCGTCCAGGCAGCTCTCCAGGGCGGTGCTGACGCACTGCTCACCCTGACCAATTTCCTGGGCCGCACGTTCAGCTCCGACCTGGTCAGTGCCTTCCTCTACAACACTGCTGCCCAGGACCGGGCCCTGGAGCAGCTGATTCCCTACATGCTCAACAACGGCTACAGCGGGCTCAACATTGACTTTGAGTACGTCTATCCGTCGGACCGGGAAGCCTACAACAACTTCCTCCGCCGGGCTGCGCCCCGCCTTCACGATGCTGGTCTGAGCCTCTCCACCGCGGTAGCGCCGAAGGTACGGGCCGATCAACCTGGACTCCTCTACGAAGCCCACGACTATCCCGTACACGGCCAAGTAGCTGACTTCGTGGTGCTGATGA
>Ga0134090_1002017_pt1 | contig 11660 bp, 11 predicted proteins | sample 1_4taG_FD_94453 | JGI IMG/M metagenome (GOLD analysis project Ga0134090, IMG submission 94453) | Switchgrass degrading microbial communities from high solid loading bioreactors in New Hampshire, USA - 1_4_20_6_A1 metaG | ecosystem: Engineered > Bioreactor > Semi-continuous > Anaerobic >...
AAAGCCCGAAGGCAGGGAAATGGAAGCCTCCCCCTGCTCATCGGTCAGGGCTCTGGCCATGCCGGAGAGACCGGGGGAGAGGACCTGCACGTCGGCATCCTTTACGGGGCTGCCGCTGGTGTTGATTACTTTTATTGAGACGGTCTGCTGTACTGTCTCCGTCAGGAAGGACCACTGGTCGGCATACGCCTTGGGCACGGTCGAACCAAGAAGCACAAGACTAAGACATGCGGCAGCAAATTTACGCATAATCCACCTCTAAGTAATATCTGGTGCCTGTTCCCTATAAATCACCGACCGCCTGACGCAGCTGGAAGAGGCGGAGCATCACGTTGGAGGCGGCCTGAATTCGACCAGCTTCCGCTTCTAACCGTGCGGCAGCCGCGTTCTGCACCTCGCTCCACGTGGAGAGGCCCACCTCGTAGCGAAGTTCGGCCAGACGCAGGGCTTCATCCGCGGTCTCGAGGCCCTTCTCCCGGGCCCGCAGTTCCTCCAGTGCCCCCTGTGCAGCCAGGTAGGTCTGGGTAATTTCGGTTCGCGCCTGCAGTGCAGCCAGTTCATATTGCGATGCGGCAGCCTGCAGCCGCATGAGAGACGAGGTGCCCTCCAGAAGACTGGACTGGATCCGCTGTGAAGCCAGATCGAGTCTGTTGCTGCGCAGGTCCGGCCTGTTGGTCAGGCCGCGCTGGATCAGTGCTTCGAGGTCCAACGGCAGGGTAATGCTCTCCGACCGCAGCTGGATCTCCTCTGGCTGCACTTCTTCAGGCAGGCGGACGTTGATCAGCTGCTCCAGTGCACTGCGGGCCGCTGCCACAGCTGCCCTGGCTCCTGCCACCGCAGCCTGCTGCCCGCTGACAGCGGTCTGCACCTGGACAAGGTCGTACGGTGCGGCCATCCCGACCGCCACCGATGCCTCAACATTCTTTTCCTGGCCCTCCATCCATTCGAGGGCCGCCTCCTGCGCCGCGGCGATAGCCAGGGCCTTCTGCCACTCCACGTACGCCTGCAGCGTGCCGGAGCGGATTTTCTGCTGAGCGGAGTAGTAGTCGGAAACCGCCCGTTCGTAATCGTAGAGGGACTGCAGGGTGATGGTCTCCTCAGCGGCGGATGTGGCAGGCATGTTCAGGCCGAATCGCTTCAGGTAGTCAGAGATGACCGGGGGAATCGCCGGCAGTTCCGTCCGAGAATCCTCCAGAGAGGCGCGGGCAGATGCGACCTGGAGTGCAGCCAGCTGAAGGGCAGGGCTGTTCTCCTGCGCCATCTGGAGCGCCTGCTCCAGGGTCAGCACGGTCGGGAAGGCAACATATGCTGCTGTCTCCGCCGCGGCTGGGGCCGGCGGCCCTAACCCGGTCAGACAGGCAGCCGCTGCCAGGGCGGCCGCAAAGCGCCGAGAAAATGACATTGGTTGATCTCCTTCCTTCTAGACTGTAATGCTCTTGGGTTGAATGGTAACTATTATCGAAGAATGAAACGCTCTCATTCAATCTATGTATCAGAGAATCTTGATGTCAACATCAAAGAACAATGATTGCCCCGGCAAGCCTCGGAGCCGGATCAGGAGCCAGCGGGCTGAATGGAAAGAAGCCGGCAAAAAAGCCCTGGGCAGCGCCTACTGGCGTGCCCAGGGTCTCACAAGTCTGACCGAACACGGTAAGGCAATGTTGACGGCCGGCTGGGGACCCGCAGAGCCCAGTCTCAGTGGATGCCGGGGTTAAGCAACTTCTCGCTCCCGGGGGCGTTGCCCACCCCCACGCGTACCTTGCCTGGCTTCGGTAGATAGCGGTCGTGAGAAACCAATTCCCGGCGCTCCCCGCGGCCGGATCCGTAGACCCGGTACACCTTCACCTCCAACCCGTAATGGCCCTCGTCCACCACCTTCCGCTGGTTGGCCGGCAGCGTGGGGTCCAGCTCCTCCTCCATCTCCGGCGGATAATAGCGCAGGTCGTCCTCCTCCACCCGCACCGGCGTCGGGAGCGGTTCAGGCGAATGGAGGGCGACCTCGAGCTGCTGAGGGGATCCGGGCAGAATGCGGGCCGTCATCACCAACGGCTGCTCCGTATTGTTGCGGAACTTGAAGTCCAGCACATTCCAAACCACGGTGGCGTCGCGGCCGGGATCCACATACTGAAGGGGCCGCTCGTGGTGGTACCGCTCCATCACCTCCAGCCCCGCCAGCAGTACGGCGTTATACAGAGTGGACGACACCTGGCAGATTCCGCCGCCGTACCCCAAAACGTACTCGCCCTGATAAATCTCGCGGGCCTGGGCCCAGCCGTAGGCTGGATCCCTGGGCCCCACTGCTTCGTTAAAGGAGAAGATCTGCCCCGGGCGCACCACCTGCCCGCTGATCTTCTCTGCCGCCAGTGCGATGTTCTTCACCCGGCCAGGCTCGGCAGCCAGAATCGGCGTGGTAAACCGGGCGATCTGGTACCAGTCTCCATCGGGGACATCGGCCTTGCGCACAGCAGGCGCCACAGGACGCACCACCAGGTTCGCCTCCGGGCGCCCGGCGTCCAGCGCCGCCCGCACCGCCTCCAGGCTGGCCTCCTTGTCCAGTTCCAGGCCGAACACTTCATCGGTAAACTGCGCCAGACTTATATCGTAGCGGGCATCCTGCGGGGGCCGCTCCACCTCCTCGGCCACCCTCTCCAGGTGGGCCAGCAGGGCGCCTTCCTTTACATCGACCTTGAGCGGCAGGTAGTGCCCGTGCACCAGACCTACCAGAAATTCCTTGGCCCGCATCCAGAGTGAGCCGCGCCGGCCCAGGGCAGCCGCCTGCCGCAGGGTGGCGTCGAGATCGGGCGCTGCCGCCACCTGAAGCTGCGGCAGCTCCCAGATCTGGTTGCTGTACCGCAGCGCCAGCGGGGCCTGCAGCCGCTGGTCGCTGGCTGCGGCCTCCTCCAGGTAAGACCGCGCCTCCTGCAGCCGCATGCCCCCAATCCGGGCAAGGCCCACTGTGACCCCGGGCAGCAGCCGGTCCGTTTGGGAGTACCAGTGCACCACTCCCAAAAAACCGCTGGCCGCCAGCAATGTAAGCAGCAGGCCCAGCAGAAGTCCGTGGGTGACGATCTGCCGCGGCGTTTGCAACACAGTTCCCTCCCCCTGGGCGCTGAGGAGCAGGCGCCGCGGACCCGGTCGCTACCTTCCGGCGCCGTAATCCCGCTGCCTGCGGATCTCGTAAAGCAAAACAGCGCCCGCCACAGCGGCATTCAGCGACGAAACGTGGCCCAGCATCGGCAGCCGCACCATAAAGTCGCACTTCTCCGCCACCAACCGGCCAATCCCCTTGCCCTCACTGCCAATCACCACAGCCAGCGGGCCAGTCAGCCGGGCCTGGTGGTACAGTTCCGGGGCGTCCTGGTGGGTGCCCACCACCCAAAGGCCCTGCTCCTTCAGTTCGTCCAGCGTCCGTGCCAGGTTGGTCACCCGCGCCACAGGTACGTACTCCACCGCCCCGGCAGACACCTTGGCCACTGTCTCCGTGAGACCCACTGCGCGCCGCTCGGGGATAATCACCCCGTGAACGCCTGCCGCATCGGCAGTGCGCAGCAGCGACCCCAGGTTTTGGGGATCTTCAATACCGTCCAGGACCAGCACCAGGGGGTCCTCGCCGGCTTCCTGGGCCCGCTTTAGAATGGTATCCACGCCGGCATAGCGATGGGCAGCCACCAGTGCAATGACCCCCTGGTGGTTCCGCCCCTGGGCAATGGCGTCCAGCCGGGCCCGGTCCACCTCCTGAATCACCACGCCGGCCCGCCGGGCTGCGGCCAGAACCTCCTGGATGGAGCCCTCCTTGGCCCCCTTGGCCACCAGGAGCTTATTGATCTCACGGCCGGCCTTCAGCGCCTCCAATACGGGAATGCGCCCTTCAATCTGTCCAGCCACAGGTCATTCTCCTTTGCTGTTCAGTATGCGCTGGGGGAGAAACGGCTATCCGCGGCACGGGCGGAGGCGCCACGCCGCCTCCGCCCGCATCCATATCAACGCTTCAGCGGGTCATCCTCCGAAGGATGGGTTACTTCCATATAGGGAGCCAGTTCAGGATACCGCGCCGTCAAGGCTTCATACATCTGATAGGCGATGTTCCGATAGGCAAAATGGCCTCCCTGCTTGGAGCGCAGCCGGATGATGTAGAAAGCCTCCGCCAGATCCATGCGGAAGAGGGCCCGGCACCTGAAGGCCAGCGGCAGCATGTAGTTGGCCTGCAGCGGGTCCCACGCCTTCAGCCGCTCCACCCGCTGCTGGGCTTCCTGCATGTCGGCCAGGTACTGCGCCTCCTCAGGGGTGCCTGCCACCGGCTGCGGCACCGCGGCCCCATGCCGGCTGGTGAAGCGCTGCCGCACCTGCGAAGTGCGGCGGTGCCGGTGCAGATCCCGGTAGCTGCCGATGTCGGTCAGAATGTCAAAGGCCAGAGGCGCCCCCTGCAGTTCCCGCAGCCACTCATCATGGGGCCCCCGGCCCCGGAGCGCTGCTTCCAGCACATCCCGCTTTTCGGCGGCAGTCAGGTCCGCCACCCGCTGGCACACCTGGTGATAGGCCAGGTCAGAGACGCGATAGAGCAGGGCGGAGACAGCGGCATCCACCGGCGGCTGCTCTGCCGTCAGCACCACGGGGCTCTGGTTGTCCGGCTCCAGGCCCGCCAGCAGTTCCGTCGCGACCGCCTCCACCTCATGCCAGACCACCAGCTGGTAGGGGGAGGGCTCCGCGTACTTCACCAGCGTGGGTGCCACCGGCTCCGGCGTCAGGCGGGCCAGCAGCTGAGTCCGGTATGGTTCGGGCATCTCCGCAGCCGCCTCCGCCAGCCGCTCTGCCTGCAGGTCAAAAGGCCAGGCTTCCACCACAGCCTGCTTGATGTCCGCCGCCATGGCCTGCACTTCAGGCAGCGGATGGGCGGCCAGCCGGGCCACCTGCCGCTCCAGGACCCTGGCTGAAGTGATCTGTCCGACGGACGTATAAACGCCCAGGAAGAGATAGTACCGGGCGATGTCGAAAGCCCGGGCCCGAATGGCCGCCTCATACTGGGCCTGGCGCATGCCGGGCGGGCACGGGAACTGCTCCTTCAACCGCTCAATCCAGCGAGCGGTAGCAGCCTCATAGCGATCCATCAGCCACTCGGCCGTCTCGGTATATAGGGCAGGCGCCCCCTCCGGCACGTGGTAGCCCGTCTGCCGGAAGGGCTGGTACCGGGTGGACCGCTCCTGTCCATCCCACAAGGGCTCGTCCAGGAGCAGAATAGCCGCCCACAACGAAATCTGCTCGACGCCCAACGAGAGGTGCGCCATGTCGGCGATGGACGCGTGCCCGTACTTGAAGTACATCGTATCCAAAAACTTCCGAGTCTTGTCCTGGGTCAGTTCCCGGGCACTGTCGGCCAGCGACTGTGCCGAGCGGCTGTACTTGGCCATGGCGTAGGCATGCCGTTCCGGTGGAACCCCGGTCACCGCATAAACCCTGCGCTGCTGCGTCATACCTGCTCCACCTCTTTCCATATCCCCGGTAATTCTGCGGAGGCCGGTGCAGTCCCTTTCAACATCAAAGATCCTCAAGAAAACAAGGGCTGCCCGCGCCAGGGGCCGCCCCACGTAGGGCGGCCCCCGTCTCAGCGATGCGCCAGGACGTCGAAAGCAGCGTCCATCAGTTCCGCCAGTCGTTCCCGCCTGCCGCCCAGGTACAGGTAGCCCAGTAGTGCCTCAAACGAGGTAGCTGCGCTGTACTCCACCGGGTCGCTGCCGGGCGGAGCGGCGTGCCCCTTGGCGTTCCGGCCCCGGCGAACCACGTCCTGCTCATCGGCGGCAAGTTCCGGCATGAGGGCCGCCAGCGCCGCCGCCTGAGCGCTGGCCCGCACGTATCCCACCGCCGTTTTGTGCAGATCATGCACCCGCAGGTGGCCCTCCTCCAGCAGGCGCTCCCGCACAAATAGTTCGTAGACAGCATCCCCCACGTAGGCCAGGGTGAGGGGCGAAAGCAGCAGCGGATTCTCCATGGGAATCTGTATCATTTGCGCTTCCAACGCACTCCCTGCGGTGTGTCTTCCAGTATGATGCCCATCGCGTTCAGCAGGTCGCGAATCCGATCTGCCTCGGCCCAGTTCTTGGCTTTTCGGGCGGCCTGCCGTGCGTCCACCAGGGCCTGAATTTCGGCATCCAGCGAATCCGCCGCCGGTTCCTTCTCCTGCTGGAGCAGGCCCAACACACCAGCCAACGCCTTCAGGAGAGCCAGGGAGCCCTCTGCCCACTCCCGGGAGGCGCCGGCATTCAGCTGGGAATTGATCTCCCTGACCAGGTCGTACAGCACGGCGATGGCACCGGGGGTGTGGAAGTCATCATCCATATGTTCCACAAACCGCTCCCGGAACCGGGAGAGCCCAGCCAGAGAGGCTGCCTCATCCGGGGTCATCTTCTCGGCGCTGGCGTGGGCCGCGGCGTAGGCCAGATTCGACGCGGTATTCCGCAGCCGCTCCAGGCCTGCCTTGGTCTGCTCCACCAGCTCCCGGCGGAAATCGAGCTGCGTCCGGTAGTGGGCGCTCAGCAGGTAGAGACGCACCACCTCGCCGTCGTACTCCCTGAGGATGTCCTGCACCGTGAAGAAGTTGTTCTTCGACTTGGACATCTTTTCGCCCTCAACATTCAGGAAGGCGTTGTGGATCCAGTACCGGGCGAAGGGCTTGCCCGTCACCGCTTCGCTCTGGGCGATCTCGTTCTCGTGGTGGGGGAAGATCAGGTCCTCGCCGCCTGCGTGGATATCGATGGTGTCGCCCAGGAACTGCCGCGCCATGGCGGAGCACTCGATATGCCAGCCCGGGCGCCCGGCGCCCCAAGGCGCATCCCAGGCGGGCTCCCCAGGTTTCTGCCCCTTCCACAGTGCGAAGTCGAAGGGGTGCTCCTTGCGGTCATCGGGATCGACCCGCTCGGATGCGCCGGCCAGCAGCTCCTCCAGATTCTTGTGGGAAAGCTTGCCGTAGTCAGGCTTCCGGGTGACCCGGTAGTAGACATCGCCGCCGGGAACCACGTAGGCGTATCCCTTGTCCAGCAGTTCCTGGATCATGGCGATCTGTGCGTCGATCACTTCAGTGGCCCTGGGGTGGTAGTCAGCCGGCAGGATGTTCAGGGCCTTCACATCTTCCTCATAGGCGGCGATCATCTCTTCGGCCAGCTGTGCGACGCTGATGCCCCGCTCGTTGGCCCGGGCGATCATCTTGTCGTCGATGTCGGTGAAGTTCTGGACGAAGGTGACCTGGTAGCCCCGGTACATGAGATACCGGCGAATCGTATCCACCACCACAAAGTTCCGCCCGTTGCCGATGTGGAACCGGCCGTAGACGGTGGGGCCGCAGTTGTAGAACCGGACCTTTCCCTCCTCCAGCGGCACGAACTCCTCTTTTCGGCGGGTCAGGTCATTGTAAAGTCTGATTGGCATGCTGAGGACCCTCCTGTAGCGCCTTCCGTAAGAGTTGGTTTTCAGACTCCAGTTGTTCGACACGCCGGGTCAGCTCTTTCAGTTCCCGACGCAGTCCCTCGATTGCATTCGATACGGGATCAGGCAGATGGACGTGATCCAGCGGATCCAGCCGCTTGCCGTCCTGCACCACCACCCGGCCGGGGTTGCCCACCACGGTGCTGTTGGGCGGCACCTCCCTGAGCACTACCGAACCAGCGCCGATCTTGCTGTTGGCACCCACCGTGAAGGAGCCCAGAATGCGGGCCCCATTGCCGATCACAACATTGTCGCCGATGGTGGGATGCCGCTTCCCCTTCTCCTTGCCTGAGCCGCCCAGGGTAACTTGATGATAGATAGTTACATTGTTGCCAATCTCTGCAGTCTCACCGATGACCACCCCGCAGCCGTGGTCAATGAAGAAGCCTTCACCGATTTTGGCCCCGGGGTGGATCTCGATCTGCGTGAAGAACCGACTGATCTGAGAGATAATCCGCGCCAGGAGCTTCCAGTTGTGCGTCCAGAGCCAGTGAGCCACGCGGTGGGCCCATATCGCCTTAAGGCCCGGGTAGCACAGAAGCACCTCTACCCAGTTGCGGGCGGCCGGATCGCGCTCCAGGACCACCTGGATATCCCTTCGGAGTCGATCAAACACGTCTTTCCCCCCACTGATGGCCATTCCCCTTGTTTGGGTACCCCTAAACGAAAAGCCCGCCGCTGGCACACAGCCAGAGGCGGGCAAAGATAGCCCGTTGTTCCACTCTGTTGGGCGCGAAATACGCCCTGCTTTGGGGTGCCAACACACCCTGTGCCGGTAACGGCGGCCCGCCGTGAGCGCCTCATGGGCACTGCTGCCCTTCGGACCCCAGCTCCCGGGCGCATTTTCCCTGCGTTCCTCCGACCACCGCTTGCAGCCTTGGCGGCGGCTCTCTGTACGGCATCCGGCAGGTACTTCTCCCGTTCATCGCCTTTGAGCGTCAATTCCAGCATATTGTATCCGCTACCCGGCGGATGTGTCAAGGCCTGCGGGCTGAATCAGGGCCACGGCCAGCGCCGCCATCCCTTCACCTCTGCCAACGAACCCCATGCCTTCGTTGGTGGTGGCTTTGATGCTGACCCTGCCGGGGACGATCCCCAAGACAGCGCTGATTCTCTCCCGCATCGCCGCCACGTAGGGCCCAATCTTGGGCCGTTCCGCCAAGAGCGTCATATCTACATTGATGGGGCGATACCCCTCCTGCTTCAGAAGGGCCACCACCTCTGCCAACAGCTTCAGACTATCCGCTCCCTTGTAGGCGGGGTCGGACGGCGGAAAGTGAGTGCCGATATCCCCCAGACCGGCGGCGCCCAGCAGTGCGTCCATCAGGGCGTGAAGAAGCACGTCAGCGTCCGAGTGCCCGTCCAGACCCCGCTCGTAGGGGATGGCGACGCCGCCCAAAACCAAGGGCCTACCTTCCACCAACCGGTGCACATCGTAGCCCAATCCCACCAGCATCAGCTCCGGCCTCCTCCGTTCCGCTCCAGGCGGTGCGCCAAAATCGCTTCTGCCACGACGAAATCCGCCGGCGTCGTCAGCTTCAAGTTCTCCTCACTGCCCGGGAAGACGCAGACCGGTATGCCCGCCCGCTCCACCAACGATGCGCAGTCTGTGCCAACAAAGCCCTCATCCATCGCCTGCCGGTAGGCCCGCACCAGGCCCTCCACCCAGAAGACCTGGGGCGTCTGCACAGCCCACAGGGTCGAGCGTTCCGGCGTGGCGGTCACGAACCCGTCCTGCCCCACTACCTTCACCGTATCCTTTACCGGCACCGCCACCACCTGAGCAGGCCGGTGGGCCGCTGCCTGCAGGACTCCCTCCAGGACCGAGGACGGCAGCAGCGGGCGGGCTGCATCGTGTACACAGACGATCCGCGGGCGGGAATGGACCGCCTGCAGCGCCGCCCAAACCGAATCCTGCCGCTCTCTGCCGCCCCGTACGATGCGGGTCACTTTCGGCATGGTCCCCACCAGTTCCCGGGTCAGGTCCAGGTCGTGGGCAGCGATCAGAATTTCGTCCACCAGCGGCGATGCGCTGAAGAGCCTTACAGTATGCACCAGTACCGGCTCACCGCGGAGAGGGAGGAACTGCTTGGCAGTTCCTCCCCCCATGCGCCTCCCCGAGCCGGCAGCCGGAATGATGACACTTACCGGTACCTGTACACCGCCGATCTGAATGCTCACGGCGCCACCTTCTCCTGCAGCTTCGGTTTCGCGAAGATCATACGGCCTGCCGCCGTCTGGAGGACGCTGGTGACGACCACCTCGATGGTGTCGCCAATGTACCGCTTTCCGCCGTCCACCACGATCATGGTGCCGTCATCCAGGTAGCCAACCCCCTGGCCCACTTCCTTGCCGTCTTTAATGACCGTGACGGTCATCTCTTCGCCAGGCAGCACGGCAGGCTTCACAGCGTTGGCCAGTTCGTTGATGTTCAGCACAAAAACGCCCTGCAGTTCGGCCACCTTGTTCAGGTTGAAGTCATTTGTGACCACATAGCCGCCCAGCTTCTTGGCAAGCCTGAGCAGCTTGGAGTCTACCTCCATCCCTTCACCGATGTCGTCTTCGTAAATCACAACATCGACGCTGAACTCCTTCTGAATCCGGTTCAGAATGTCCAGGCCGCGGCGGCCCCGGTTCCGCTTCAGCACGTCGGACGAATCGGCAATATGCCGCAGTTCCTCCAGCACAAAGCTGGGTATCACCAGCGGGCCTTCCAGGAAGCCGGTTTTGACGATGTCTGCGATGCGGCCGTCGATGATGACAGAGGTGTCCAGCACCTTAGCAGGGCTGGTCCCGCTGTACTTCGCCGCCGGCTTCTCCTCCTCTTCCGCAGGGGGAGCCGCTTCACCCTTCTGGCGCTTGCCGAGGCCCTTGAAGAACGAGGTAGCCTCCTCCCGTTTGCGGGTAGCCACACTAATACCGAGGTAGCCGAAGATGACACCGGAGAGTACAGTCAAGAGCGTGTCCACCAGGGGAATGCCGTTGAACAGAATACCCAGGAGAACGGCGATGATAAGGCCGACAATAAGTCCTACTGCCCCAAAGATAATGTCAACGAATGATGTTTTGGCCAGTCGACCATCCAGCCAAATGGCCAGCGGATAAAGAAAGAATCCGATAAGTCCGCCAAGAACACTGCCCAGGAGCAGAATGAGGACTGTCCAGCCCCACGGGGCAAGGAATGTGGGCAAGGCCCCGATATCCATCTCCATGAAGCCAAAGAACGTAAGGCTCAATCCGCCCAGGGCGCCAGCAACCGTCAACACCAGCCGCAGGTTTCTCTTCAGCACCGGATCACCTCCCAACAGACTTAAGACACAGTCGACATGGACTTGCTGCATCAGGGACCTGCCTTCTGTAAGACGCTGGCACCACCGCTTTAGGTTCTCATCTTCATGAAGAAAAAGAGCGCCGGCAATCCGGCGCCAGCCTAACACGGCAAGTGCTATTGAGCCAGCACCTGGTCCAGGAAGCGGTTTGCCTGCTCCACCTCCAACCCTCTGGCCAGGGCGATCTCAGATAATAGGATCTGCCGAGCGTTCTCCAGCATTTTCCGTTCACCGGTGGAGAGCCCTTTTTCCCGATCCCGCTGTGACAGGCTCCTTACCACTTCGGCCAGCTCAAAAATATCGCCGCTGCGGATCTTCTCCAGGTTTGTGCGGTACCGGTGATTCCAGTTCTTGGAGGTAGTCGCCTTCCGGGAGCGCAGGACCTCCAGCACCTTCTGCAGCGCCTGCTCCGAAATAACCTCCCGCAGGCCAACACGTTCCATGTTTTCGCAGGGGACCATAACCTTCATTTCGTTGATAGGAAGCCGCATTACGTAGTATCGCTTGCACTCCCCAAGTACTTCTTTTTCCTCAATGGCTTCGATGATTCCTGCTCCATGCATCGGATAGACGACCTTATCCCCCACTTGGAACATCCCTCCACCCCCCAGCTCCCGGCCAGTAGAGAGGTCGCCGCTGCAGCGCCCAGCCGGGCATCTTGGTGGTTTCAGGATACCAGAATTCCAACCGGACGTCAATAAATTGCTTATTATACTACCGTAACATCGTTTCTGTCAACGATGCTGAAACCAGGCTGTGGCCGGTCTCTGATATTGTCACCCTGAGATCCGTCTGTGAAAATGTCACCTATGAACAAGGGGTATGTGACATTGTCTCAGTCGGAATTGAACAGAGTGC
>Ga0134090_1002020_pt1 | contig 11636 bp, 10 predicted proteins | sample 1_4taG_FD_94453 | JGI IMG/M metagenome (GOLD analysis project Ga0134090, IMG submission 94453) | Switchgrass degrading microbial communities from high solid loading bioreactors in New Hampshire, USA - 1_4_20_6_A1 metaG | ecosystem: Engineered > Bioreactor > Semi-continuous > Anaerobic >...
AAAAAGGGGCACGAGCCCCTTATATGTATGCTGTATCTAGTTGCGGCAGGTTTGATTGCCTACGGTACAGGATGTTTTGCAAGCAGATTGGCAGGATGTAGCGCATTCCTTGCAGTTGATATGGTCAACATCACGCTTTAAGCTGGGCTTAATAACCGTGGTAATGTGTTTCATTATATAAAACCTCCTTAAAACTTTACAGAGTATTCTCCTTCTCCTTAAAACAAATGGAGCGGGAAACGGGGTTCGAACCCGCGACACCCGGCTTGGGAAGCCGGTGCTCTACCACTGAGCTACTCCCGCATGCCTAATAATTTTACCCTATGGAATTAATTCCGGTCAAGGCAAGTTCCTTACTATGAAAATATGGTCGAATCAACTGAAATATTCTAATAAACTAAATCTGGCGGAGCCGACGGGATTTGAACCCGCGATCTCTGGCTTGACAGGCCAGTATGCTAAACCGCTGCACCACGGCTCCGCGCACTAGTATATTAGCAAAAACGCATGCCTTTTTCAAGTCACCTGTATTCAGAGGCGGCCGGGGCACTTTAGAAGCAGGCAGTGCCAGATTATGCCGCAGCTTTTCCCAAATGGTTCTTTTTTGGTCCTACTAGGCTGGTTTAAAGTCATCCGGCCAAAAGTTTTTGCAAAATTTTGTGCAAGGAAACTATCTCCCGGGCGCGAAACTTTACAGTAAACAGCACTACAGCTTACGGCTTCAATGAGGAGGAAGGTACCATGACAGCCAACCATAATGCGGAATTGCCGCCATTAGAAGATTTGACTCAGGAGGATTTGGCCCGCTATCTCTTGTCTATGCTGCATCGCATGAACATTCATCACACCCTGTGGTTTCGGGAAACTGAACACCAGCTGGGGATGGAGAGAGCCCTGGACATTCTGGAGGAGGTTACCGAACAGAGCAGCCAGATTGAGATCCAGCGCCTGGGCAAAGCCCTGGGTTTTGAAGTCCACAACGGGATTCCCCAGCCCCTTTTGGACCTGCCCCGGGAAAAACTCCTGGAACTGGCAGGGGAGATAGGCAAAAACTGGCTGGCCATGGATGGTCTCTGGTTTCAGGCCATTGAGAGAGCCTACGGCATGAACGATGCCAAACGCTGCAACGATTCCTGCTGGAACCGTTTTTCCCAGGTAGAAGCCCATATGATCAAGCGCTTTTTGAACCTGCCGGAAAAACCGGGACTGGCAGGGCTGAAACAGGCTCTGGGATATCGCATGTATTCCCGCATCAACAAACAATCTGTTATCGATGAAAGTCCGACCAGCATAATATTTCAGATGAATGACTGCCGGGTACAGTCGGCGCGCCAGCGCAAGGGTCTGGCTGATTATCCCTGCAAATCAGCCGGCCTGGTGGAATACAGCCGTTTTGCCTGGGGCATAGATCCCCGCATTCGTACCGAATGTGTGGGCTGTCCTCCGGATGAACACCCCCAGGAGTGGTTCTGCGCCTGGAGGTTTATTTTAGAAGAGTAATGGTCATGGCTGTGCCCATGCAGGGGCTTCTGCCGCTATAGCAGATTTAAGCAGTGGTTTTGCTGTCGAAGACGTTCACACCTTTGACTTTAAGATTTCCCTGCTCCGGCCTGCTTAGGAGGAATGGCTGGAGTGGGGTTTTCTATCAGGACCTGGTCCAGGCCAGCACTTCCTGGTAAAGCCAGTCCGCCCAGACCTGCATGCCCTGGCCGGTTTTGGCGGATACCTCGAAAATCTTAATATCCGGATTCAATGCTGTTACCCGTTTCTTAACGGCTTCCACATCAAAATCGGCTATGGTCAGGTAGTCGATTTTGTTGATCAACAGGGCATCACAGGTGGAAAACATCAGCGGATACTTGAGAGGTTTGTCATCACCTTCCGGAACACTGAGGATCATGGCGTTCTTCACCGCTCCGGTGTCAAACTCGGCCGGGCAAACCAGATTGCCTACATTTTCGATGATGACCAGGTCCAAATTTGCAGGATTAAGTTCCTTTAATCCCTGGGCGGTCATGGAACTGTCCAGGTGGCACAGTCCTCCGGTTCTAAGCTGTACTGCCGGAATGCCCACGGCAGCAATCTTTTCCGCATCTACCGCCGAATCAATATCCGCTTCCATCACTCCTATGCTCAGCTTGTCCCGCAGCAGGGCAATAGTACCTAAAATAACACTGGTTTTCCCCGATCCAGGTGAAGACATCAGGTTCAGCAGAAATGTTTTCTGCTGGCGCAGGTTCTCTCTCAGCTTCCCGGCCTGCTTATTATTGTTGGCCAATATGTTCTGCTTGACCTCAATAATTCTGACCTCGCTCACTATTACTTACCCCCTGTTCTGCCATCTGCTTCCCATATACCCGGTATCTTTATCATAATCATAATCCAAACACCTCAAAGTAAAAAGGGGCGGGTATTGTCCCCTGGCAAAACCCGGCCCCTCCTTAATTAATGCTGTCTATTTGTAAAACTTCTCCTTGGTCAGGCGGAAGCATTCTTCCGTTACCTGCAGGGTGCGGTCGATGTCGGCCTCAGTGTGAGCTCCGGAAATAAACCAGTTGTGATGCGGATGGAGGAAAACACCGCGTTTGGCGGCTTCGCCGCAGAAGAAGCGATTGTAGGAAAGGTCAGCATCGCCTACAAATCTCATAAAAGGCATAGCCGGATGCCCGGTATAGCTGATCTCCAGACCCATACTGCGGGCCTGCTCCTCCATGCCCTTTTGCAGCTTGACACCCAGTTCATATATCTTGGGAATGACTCCATCCCTTTCAATTATCTTCATACAAGCCAGGGAAGCAGCCATAGGTACCGCGCTGAAGAAGTGCGTACCTGTAAAGAAGGTCATTGCCGCTGCCTCTTTCAAATACTCCTTGCCGGTGATGGCGGATATGGGATACCCGTTGGCCATAGCTTTGCCGAAGCAGATCATGTCCGGATCCGCACCGTAATACACATGGGAACCGTGTATATTGAGACGGAAACCGCAGCGGATATCATCAAATATCAGCAGTATCTTATTCTCCTGGCAAATCTTTTTAATCTCCGCATAATAGCTGGCATCGGGCAAATACTGATCGCTGCCTGCCGGATGATGATGCGGAGTAAGGATTATCGCGGCTACATCATCTTTGTTTTCGGCTACCAGGCTTTTCAGCTGTTCCAGATTGGGAAAGTCAAAATGCAGGACATGGGCTTTATACTCTGCAGGAATTCCGTAAACTGCATGGCTGCACCAGTAATGAGCACCATGGTATGCTCCATTGGCCATAATAATCTTGTTCCTGCCGGTATATCCCCGGGCTATGGTAACCGCATAGGTGGTCACATCCGAACCGTTCTTGCCAAAGGCGGTCCAATCCTGGCCGTCAATCAGGTTAACCAGGTATTCCGCCATTTCATTCCAGCGATCGCTGGGCAGGGTAAAGGCGTCTCCTTTGGTCATCTGCTCCCGGGCAGCAGCATCTACTTCATCATTGCAGATACCGATTATGTTGGTACCGAAGGAACACATATAGTCTATATATTCGTTCCCGTCCACATCCCAGATATGACTGCCTTTGCCTTTAACCAGGAAACAGGGATAAGATCCAAAGGTTAATCCCAGAGGACTCCTGGGTCCGTAAATACCGTTGGGGACATACTTTTTGGCCTGTTCAAACATCGCATAGGACTTGTCGAACTTGTAAGTTTCCACTGCCATCCCTTCCTTCCCTTGTGGTCACCCGCATTTAGTTTATCGGTCAGCCACCCGATTTACTTTTATCATAAGAAATAAATTAAGAATCAGCAACCATTTATTATTGCAGTCATTTAGACAATTGGCTATCTTGTTAGTAGTACAGTTATTATCGGTTATCTACCCGATTAATTTTCCGAGCAGGAAATTTTTCCAGCCTTGCTGGGGTTAAAATGGGCGCCGCCGCCAGGCATGTAGTATACTGTTGTAGAATTGCTGCTATGGAGGACTGAAGTTGAAAGAAGATAGTACCGTTACCAAGAAAGGTTCCACCCGGGAAAAGATACTGGCCGTTACCCGGGATCTCATTGCAGAAAAAGGAGTCAAGCAGACTACTTTAGCGGATATTTCCCATGCGGCCGGTATCAGCCAGGGCACCTTGTTCTATTACTACAAAAGCAAAGATGATCTCATCTACGATATACTGGAACAGCATTTCTCCCAGCTGACCGATTCGATTATCGCGGGCATACCCCGGCACAGCGATGGAGATAGAGTCAAGCTGCTGCGGCGAACACTGGAAAGGCTGATCAAGGACCAGAATACCAGCCGCATGAATATCTACTTGTTCCAGGAAGCTCTTCTGGGCAATGATGAAATGCGGGACCGTTTCCTGGTAAAATACCAGACCTGGAGAGAAATAATAGCCCGGCAGATTTCCACCCTGTTTGCTATCAGTGATCCCGACAATCTGGATAGTCTGGCAGGAGTAATCCTGGCAATTATCGACGGGCTTACCATACAGTACCTGCTGGATCCAAACAGTGTTGATTTTCAAAAGGTAGCCAAGGTTTTGGCGGATATGCTGGACAGTGTCTCCGCCCGGGAGCAGGGCGGCGGCTATTGAACCGCTAGCCACGCAGGGGCGACAGCTCTGCCGCCCCGCCGCTGCCGGGGACAATGACTGCATTGTCCCGCTTTCCTGTGAACTGTCACATTATAGGCACGACTCTGGCTCGGTTAGCCCTTAAAGGGCGGCTCTTTGAGCCAGGGATAGAAATCCGGCATGTCGCTGAAGGGACTCATGGTAAAGTTAGGATCTCTTTTTTCCAAAAAGGCGTTAATACCTTCATCCGCATCGGCCCGCTGTCCCAGGTAGTGAAAACCTTTGGATTCAATGCGGTGCGCTTCCATGGGATGAGATGCCCCCAGCATGCTCCACATTAACTGCCGTATCAAAGCTACCGAAACCGGAGCAGAATAACGGGCAATCTCGGAAGCAACTGCCCGGGCGGCAGGAACCACCTGGTCAGGTTCCACCAGCTGACTTACCAGACCGCTTTCAAAGGCTTCCTGGGCCGTAAATACTCTTCCGGTCATGGACCAATCCAGCGCCTTGCTGATACCTACCACCCGGGGCAGAAACCAGGAACTGCAGGCGTCCACCACTATTCCCCGGCGGGCAAAAACTATCCCCATTTTGGCAGTATTGGCAGCTATGCGAATATCCATGGGCAGGGTCATGGTCAAGCCTATGCCCACGGCAGCACCATTGATAGCGGCAATTATAGGTTTGGTGCAGCGATACATGCGCAGGGCCAGTATTCCCCCGCCGTCCCGGTGGTCATCCTGGGGCACGCTGGTATAATCAAAGGTTGCTCCCCCATCACCCAAATCCATTCCCGCACAAAAAGCCCGGCCTGCTCCGGTAACAATAATCACTCGCACCTCATCATCGGCTTCCGCACGGTCAATAGCATCCACCAGTTCGGCCCGCATTATCTCGGTATAGGCGTTCATGCGTTCCGGCCGGTTCAGGGTCAGGGTTAGTATCCGGTCTTCCACTTCGTACTTGATCTGCTGGTACTCCATTTTCTTGCCTCCTTATATATTTCCAATTATCCCCTCCTGGGGTAATCTTGATTTGGCCGCAGATAGAAACTATCACTTTTAGGTTAACCCAAAAACTGCTTATTTTCTGTCACAAAAATTAAAACGACAGGGATTTTGTTCCCTGTCGCCTCCCAGTTCTATTTTTTCAGGCCGTATTTTTTAATACGGCGATCCACGGTGCGGCGGGAAACACCCAGGGCTTCAGCAACCCGGCTTACATTGCCATTATACTGCGCCAGCAGGGTCTTGATCTGCTGGGCCTCCACCTCAGCCAGCTGCTGCTTTATGTTCTGTTGTTTTACCGGCAGGGGCTTGGCAGGTTTGTCCGCCTCTTTTTCATATAAAGGCTGAATTTCGGAAGGCAGATCCTCCGGTCTGATGGTATAATCCCTGACCGTGAACAGGATTCTTTCCGCGAAGTTCTGCAGTTCCCGGACATTACCCGGCCAGGAATAGCTCTTCAGCAAATCCCAGACCACCGGGTCAATGCCGTTGATATGCTCCAGCCACTGGGGATCACCTTTGACCAGGAAATGCTTGAACAGCAAATCGATATCTTCCGGCCGTTCCCTCAGAGCAGGAATTCTCAAACTGATAACATTAAGCCGGAAATACAAATCCTTGCGGATGGTTCCCTTTTGCACTTCATTATATAAATCCCGGTTGGTGGCACAGATAACTCTTACATCGATAGGAATCGCCTTGGAACTTCCCAGGCGGCACACCTGCTTTTCCTGCAACACTCTTAACAGGGCAGCCTGCTGCTCCAAAGGCATGTCCCCTATCTCATCGAGAAACAGCGTTCCTCCCTGAGCCAGTTCGAATTTGCCGGGACTTCCCCCTTTACGAGCGCCGGTAAAAGCCCCTTCCACATAGCCAAACAGCTCACTGCCCACCAGTTCACGGGGAATCGCCCCGCAGTTGACAGCTATAAAGGGGCCGTCAGCGTAGCGGCTTTGATTATGTATGGACTGGGCAAACATTTCCTTGCCGGTGCCGCTTTCGCCCTGAATCAGCACCGTGCTCTTGTTCTGGCTGGCGGCTTTGGCCAGTTCTATGGTATCCCGCATGATTTCGCTGCGGGTCAGTATATCGTCAAAACAGAAGCGAGCCGGGGAACTGCTGTAGCGATTCACTAACCGGTGTACCTCCGCCAGGGGTTTCAGCATTACAATTCCCTTGTGAGTAGTCCCGTCCGGATCCTCGATGGGAGTTCCCGTAGCCAGAAACTGCATTTCCCGCCCTTCTATATTTAAAACAATTTCCTCATCGCGGAAAGCCTGCTTTTTGGTCAGCATCTTTTCCAGGTTCTTGTTGTCTGCCACCAGCTTTTCATAACTCAACTGTTCCCGTATATCAGTGGAAGTTCTCCCCAGCATGATCTTGAGAGTCTGGTTTATAAACTCAATTCCTCCCTGGCGGGAAATGATGATGACTCCATCCGACATGTTGCTGATAATATCCATGAGCAGTTTTTCCTTCAGCATCAGGGCCTGGTTGGAGATGGTCAGTTCCTTGGTACGTTCCTGCACCAGTTGGTCCAGGTGATCATGAGCTTTCTGCAGCTGGGTCTGGGCATGTACCCGCTCGGTAATGCCATAAGCGCCCAACATGACGTATTGCTGGTCCCCCATCCATTCCTCAAAGAGAAACACATCCACCCATTTTTCTTCCCCGGTTTTGGTGACAATTTTCAATTCATAGCTGTTGGGCACCTTTACGCCCCGCTGACGGGCCATGGCATTCTTTTTAATTAATCCCTGGTAGTCGGGGTGAATTACTTCATAAAACTTCATTTGCAGGGCTTCTTCATTGCTGTACCCGGTATATTTCTGAAAAGCCGTGTTGGTCCAGACGTATTGAAAATCCTGGTTGTATATAATCATTATAATAGGGCCGTTACGAATGAAATTGGCAAAGCTCAGACCTTCCAGAATGGTATCGTTCAAGCCGATTCACTCCCCGATTTTAATTGGTGCTCTGCTTCCAACTTATCATTTTGACCTACAAAATACAACCTAAATCGTCAAACTTGCCCAGTTTTGGGTCAACATTGTCCACTTTTAAGACAAAAATGCCCATATGTTATTCCCGCTTAAAATATTCTAAGATTATAATATAGGCATTTATGACGGATTCCCATACTTTCAGCGAGGTGGCACATAATTTGCTATTTAATAATTCAAAACCGAATTAGCCAAACTAAAACATAATATGCAATGACAGGAGTGACGTGCATGACCGATTTTGATGTGGTGGTCATTGGAGCAGGTAACGGCGGACTTACTGCTGCTGCCAGCCTGACAAAAGCCGGGATAAAAACCCTGCTGTTAGAGCGTCATAATATCCCGGGCGGATGTGCCACTACTTTTTGCCGGGGACGCTTCGAATTCGAAGTGGCCTTGCATCAATTAAGCGGATTCGGCCAAGCTGACAACCCGGGTCCCTTACGCGGTTTCTTAAGTCAATTTGGGATACCGGACCGTTGCGAGTTCCTGGATATGGAAAACCTCTACCGCCTGGTCCTCCCCGGGCAGTTGGATATAACTCTCCCTGCCAACCGCGAGGGTACTACCCGAGCCTTGGTGGAGAGATTTCCCGATGACAAAGAAGGCATCGAGGGCTTTATCGATCTAATCTATCGCACCTTTTTTGAATATGCGGCGGTGTTTTACCAGCGCGATCCGGAAGCCAGCGCTGAGAAATACCCGCTGATGACCAAGTATTCCCTGCAACCTACCGAACAAGTCATGAATGAATACTTTCAAAACCCGCTGATTAAGGCGGCTCTCGGAATGTACTGGGGTTATTCCGGAGTCCCGCTATCTCAATTGCCTTTTATAGATTACGCATCCTTGTATTTCTCTTACCTGCAGTGGAAGCCCGGATACGTCCGCCACGGTTCCCAGGCCATGTCCAATGCTCTATTGGAATATATTCTGGCCAACGGCGGTCAGGCCCGCTTTAACTGCGGTGCCAAAAGAATTCTGGTGGAAAACGGCCGGGTGACAGGAGTGGAAACCGATCATGGTGAGGTGATTACTGCCAAAGCAGTGATCTCCAACGCCTCCAGCATAGACACCTATGTGGAATTGATAGGTGAAGAACACGTTCCCGAAGAACAGTTTAAGATTTTAGGCGGGCAAACGGTTGGGCCCTCCTCCCTTACCATATTTGTGGGGTTGGACTGCGAACCCCAGGAGGTAGGCATAACCGAAACCACCAATTTTATTATCAGCGACCCCGATACGGACAAGCAGTTCGCCGCCTTCAGCCGTCTGGATACTGATGACGACTACCTGCTGGTATCCTGTTACAACCTGGATGATCCCCAGGCCTCTCCTCCGGGGACCTCGCAGGTGTGCATTGTGGACTTGAAATACGCCGAACCCTGGCTCACCTTGTCCCCGTCAGAATATCTCCAGGCCAAGTTTACAGCGGCAGACGGAGTTTTGAAACGTGTGGAGCAGGTGTTCCCAGGCTTCCGCGATCATATCGAAGAAATTGAAGTGGGCACTCCCCTGACCCATATGCGTTACCTGAACAGTCCGGGAGGAGCTATTTACGGCTTTGACCAGTATGCCAAAAACTCCAATTTCTTTGTCTCCCCCACCTCACCCATCAAAGGCCTGGCACTGGCAGGAGCCTGGTCAGGCCCGGGCGGATTTCAGCCTTCCCTGACATCTGGTGGTTCTGCCGCCAGAGCTATCAAACGCTATTTACAGCAGCTAGAGGAGGGGAAATAATGAGCGCACGCCAAGACATAAGACAGCAGTTAAACGGCTACCAGGAAATAAAAAAGGAAATGGAAATATGCCAGAAGTATGGCCAGGATTACCGGAATCAAAAGGGGTTGAAAGCAGCGGTAATCGACCGGCTTCATCCCCGGCAGCTGGAATTGACCGTCTCGGAGATCATCACTGAAAATACCAATACCAAAACCCTGCGCTTAACGGCCCCTGGTCGTACCCTGCCGGCATTTCTGCCCGGCCAGTACCTGAGCGTGACCGTGCAGATCGACGGGATTCGCACCAGCCGTCCCTACAGTATATCCTCCTCACCTGCGCAGACCGCTTATTATGATTTAACCATCGGACGGGTCAAGGATGGTTTTATTTCCAACTACCTTTTGGACGAAGTAAAGGTGGGAGATACCCTCATCACCAGCGGCCCCCTGGGCCATTTCTATCACAACCCGCTATTTCACGGCAAAAAGCTGGTATTCCTGGCCGGCGGTACCGGAATCACTCCCTTTATGAGCATGATCCGCACCTTTACCGATCAAAACCTTGATCTGGATATGCTCTTGCTCTATGGCTGCCGCAGCGTCAAAGATGCCTTGTTCCTCACCGAACTGACAGAACGGGCCCAGCGGCATCCTAATTTCAAATTTGAACTGGTTCTTTCCGAACCAGCCCCGGGTGATCAAGGGCGCACCGGTTTTATCGACGCCAATCTGATCAAGGAAGTGGTTGATGACATCGGGGGAGCAACTTTCTATATATGCGGTCCCTCGGCCATGCAGAAGTTCTGTACCAGCCAGCTGGAATCCCTGGGTGTAAGACGCCGGGCTATCCGCCGGGAAGCTTTTATGGCTCCTGGCGATGTCCTGGAAGATCCCGCCTGGCCTCAGGACAAGTCTGCTGAACAACCGGTTACCATTACAGTGCAGCGACCCAGCGGAGAGGTATTAACAATCGAAACCCGGGTAGGCGAACCCGTTCTGACTGCATTGGAAAAGGCCGGGCTGATTGTACCCAGCGCTTGCCGTACCGGAGAATGCAGCATGTGCCGGGTCAAGATGACCGCCGGGGAGGTTTTCCAGCCCAGCAGTGCTCTAGTTCGCCAATCCGATCGCTTACTGGGTTATATTCATTCCTGCCGGGCCTATCCGCTGTCTGATTTAACTCTGGTAATTCAATGAGTAGAAAGGGGAGACTACTATGGAATTTTCGTCGAACATTGCTTACGAAGTGGTTGATAACATTGGCATTATCAGCCTGACCGATCCCAAAGGTTACAACTTTTTTACCTGGGAACTGATCGACGACATCGGCCGTATCCAGGAAGAGATCGCCAAGGATACTTCCTTAAGAGCCGTTATCATCCAGACCACGGGCAAGCATTTCTCGGCCGGCATCCATTTTTCCAGCCTGGGAATTCTCAATTCCACCATGGTAATGGATAAGCTTTACCGCAACCAGCGCATCTATTCCTTCTGGCAGGAAATCGGAATTCCCGTAATAGCTGCGGTAAACGGCGTATGTTTCGGCATCGCTACCGAATTGATTCTGGCCTGCGACATCCGCATTGCCGCTGAAGACAGCCAGTTTGCCATCCAGGAAGTACGCTTTGGCTTAGCCCCGGATCATGGCGGCACCACCCGCCTGACCCAACTGGTAGGTATCGGTCAGGCCAAGCGCATGATTATGAACTGCGAACAAATCAAGGCTGATGAGGCTCTGCGCATCGGCCTGGTGGAAGTTGTGGTAAAACCGGAAGAAGTCAAGGATTATGCTTTCAATATGGCCAAAAACATGTGCAACTTCCCGCCCGCCGGTTTACGGTTCGCCAAATTGGGCATCAACCTGGCTAATGAAAGCAGTGTATCGGCAGGACTGTTCTTCGAACAAGCCCAGGCTACCTACTGCTGTGGAACCGAAGACCAGAAGGAGGCTTTACAGGCCTTTATAGAGAAACGCCCGCCTGTTTTCAAAAACCGTTAGCAGCAAAGAACGAAGGAGGAAATCAACACTATGAAAACCAGGATAACTGAACTGTTCGGAATCAAGTATCCCATTATCTGCGGAGGAATGTTGTGGCTTTCCACGCCTACTCTGTGCGCCGCCATATCCAATGCCGGGGGCTTAGGCAACATTACCGCAGCCAATTACGATACCGGCGAGGAACTGCGTCAGGCTATCAGAGAGGCCAAAAAACTCACCGACAAACCCATCGGGGTCAATATCACCCTGCTGCCATCTTTCAGAATCACTGAGCAGACCTACGACGACTATTTCCAGGTCTGCTGTGAGGAAAAGGTTACTGCTATTGAGGTTTCCGGCAA
>Ga0134090_1002025_pt1 | contig 11630 bp, 8 predicted proteins | sample 1_4taG_FD_94453 | JGI IMG/M metagenome (GOLD analysis project Ga0134090, IMG submission 94453) | Switchgrass degrading microbial communities from high solid loading bioreactors in New Hampshire, USA - 1_4_20_6_A1 metaG | ecosystem: Engineered > Bioreactor > Semi-continuous > Anaerobic > Digestate...
AGCCACTGACATCCACAGATCGGCATGGTTAGGCGTAGCTGAAGCTGTCTTCGGGGTTCTCACCAGGGGTGGGTCAAGTGGAAACCGGCTCCAGTGGGTCAGAAGTAAGTCGGCGTTGACACCCCATTCTCGCCAGGAATTGTGGTGTCTCATTTCGGTGGGGCGGGGGATTTTTCATCCGGCCGTAGTGGTCCATTTTATGGCCGGCCGTAACAGGGGACATGGACTCGCCGTCCCAGAGACCCCTGAGATGGACCGCTGATCTACGGATGATACAACCACCGAAACACTTAGCCGTTTGTTGACAACCGAGTATGCAGATGTTATCTTGTTAGGTGAGCTACTGGCAGTTCCCCAGCGAGGTTGGGGGTGGCCCTTGCTTCGGTGGTTGTCCAACCAACGTACAGAGCACGTCTCCACGCGCGTGGAGGGAGAATCCGGTACCGTTAGGAGGGGGGCGGCGTGGTCGATACAGTGGTCGTTGAGGTGGCTCGTCGCATGTACAAGGAGGCAGAAAGCCGGCCAGACGGTTCCAGGGTGTTTCGCGGTTCACCGAGAGCCCTCATGGAGCAACTCGGTGTCAGCAACGGACAACGCTACAAGAGCTTGTACAACCTGGGTTTTCGGCGACTCGGCCGAGGGAAGTCAGCCGAATGGTTGGTTCCGCCCTCAGTTCCGTAGACTCAACCAACTCGTCTTGACGTGAGTGACACCCCCTTGTCACAAGATTACGCTACGCTCGTGATGGCACGCCCACCAGTCTGAACCAGTGGGGTGAAAGCCGTGCGGAATCTGCGTATCCTGCCCAAGGTGCGGGACAGTTGGTCCTACTTGTATGTGGAGCACGCCCGCATTGACCAGGAGGACAAGGGAATCTGTCTCCACGACGCGAACGGCCGCGTTCACGTACCATGTGCCTCCCTGAGCCTCCTCATGCTCGGCCCGGGCACCACCGTCACCCATGCCGCGGTCATGACCATGGCCGAGGCCGGTTGCCTCGTCGCCTGGTGCGGGGAGCAGGGCGTGCGGTTCTACGCCCAGGGAATGGGCGAGACCCGGAGTGCAGCCAACCTGCTGCAGCAGGCCCGGCTCTGGGCCAACCCGCACCGCCGGCTGCACATCGTGCGGCGTATGTACGAGATGCGCTTCTCCGAACCCCTGGAGCCCACCTTGACCCTCCGGCAGATCCGAGGAAAGGAGGGGGCGCGAGTTCGAGCTGCCTACGCGAAGGCCAGCGAGACCTACGGTGTGCCCTGGTCGGGGAGGAACTACGACCGCAGCGACTGGGACCGCTCAGACCCGGTCAACCGCGCGCTTTCCGCTGCCAACGCATGTCTCTACGGCGTATGCCACGCCGCCATCGTGGCGGCGGGCTACTCCCCCGCCTTGGGCTTCATACATACCGGCAAGATGCTCAGCTTTGTCTACGACGTGGCTGATCTGTACAAGACCGAGCTTACCATCCCTGCTGCCTTCATGGAGGTCGCCAAGGGAGTCCAACGGCTTGAGAGTCGGGTGAGGCATCGCTGTCGTGACCTCTTCGCCGAAAACCGCCTGCTCGACCGCATTGTGGCGGACCTGGCTGACCTGTTCGATGTGGAGGCTGATCCTGAACCTGCTGTTGACCTGGAGGTCGCCCTGCCCGGTGAGTTGTGGGATCCGGAAGGCTCTGTCGGCGGCGGGCGCAACTTCGGAGGGCGGGACTGATGGTCGTACTGATTGTTGAATCCGCCCCGCCCGGCCTGCGCGGCGAGTTGTCGAAGTGGATGCTGGAGCCCAAGGCCGGGGTGTTCGTCGGCACCGTTTCCGCTGCGGTCCGGGACCTGCTGTGGGAAAAGGCGTGCCAGGAGGTGGGCGACGGGGGCTGCACGATGGTCTACAAGACCAACAACGAGCAGGGCTTTGCCATTCGTACCTGGGGCGACACCACCCGGGAGGTTGAGGACTGGGAGGGCCTGTTCCTCATCCGTCGCCCAGACCCACCGTCCGAAAGCGCAGAGGCCAAGTTCACGCCCCCGTCCGACTGGAACGATTACCTACACCCGGAGATCTGGGCCAAGTCGCCGTTCGGTGTCCAGTTAGCGGAGGGCGAGGGCAGCTACCATCCGCTCTGCTGCCACATGATCGACACGGCCATGGTCGCCCTGCGGCTCTGGCAGTACGTGCTTCCCCGGCCGCTGCGCAGCCAGATCTGCCACCAGTTGGGCCTGCAGACCGAGGAGGAGGCCGGGCGCTGGATGGCCTTCTTCGCCGGGCTGCACGACCTCGGCAAGGCCACGCCAAGCTTTGCCCGGCTGTGGCCGGAAGGCTGGCGGGTGCTCACCAGTCAGAAGTACTTAGCTGCCTCCGGGTCGGAGTCCAAGCCTCACTATGTCCTCAGCACGTTCCTCCTGGAGACGCTGCTCGAGGAGCTTGGACTGCCCAGTGTGGTGGCCGGCCCGGTGGCTGCGACTGTTGGCGGCCACCACGGGCACTTTCCCGCCGCCCGTGAGCTGCGCAACGCAGATCGCTATGCCGGCAAGGGGCGGTGGGAGGAGGCGCAGTCTCACCTCGTCCGGCTGCTGGCCCACGTGATGGGCGTCGACCGACTGCCGCTGCCCCGCGGCGACCTCTGGCAGGCCAACAACCTGCTGGTCGTCCTCGCCGGCCTGACCAGCGTGGCCGACTGGATCGCTTCCAACCGTGCGTACTTTCCCTTCGCCGGTGGCAACGTCCGGCTGCCAGCCTACCCCCGGCGCGCCCGGTGGCTGGCCTGGATCGCCCTCCATCAGCTTGGCTGGTTCCACCGTCCCCGTGAGATGGCCAACCGTTCGTTTGAGGAACTCTTCGACAAGGTGCCCAACCGCCTGCAGAAGCAGGTACTTGCGATTGCACCCCGGCTGAACGGACCCAGCCTGGTGCTGCTGGAGTACCCCATGGGCGGTGGGAAGACGGAGGCGGCCCTCTATCTGGCCGACTACCTGGCAACCACGGCAGACCAGAAGGGGGCCTACTTCGCCCTGCCCACGATGGCGACCAGCAACCAGATGTTTGGCCGCGTCAGCCAGTATCTCACCAACCGCTTCCCGGGCACGACCATCAACGCACAGCTCCTGCACGGCCACGCCGCACTGAACGCCGAGTTCGAGCTCCTGCGTGCGGCTGACCGGCGGGTGGCCGGGCAACGGCAGGCGCACCGCAGAAGGGGCGTGCAGATGGCGGGTGTGGGAGAGACGAGCGCCGCCACCATCCTGGCTGCAGAGTGGTTCACGTACAAGAAGCGGGGGCTTCTGGCCCCCTACGGCATCGGCACCATCGACCAGGCGCTCCTCTCGGTGCTGCAGACCAAGCACTTCTTCGTCCGCCTGTTCGGTCTGGCGGGCAAGGTCGTCATCCTGGACGAGGTTCACGCCTACGACACGTACATGCAGACCCTGCTTGCGCGGCTGCTCACGTGGCTCGCCGCCTGCGGCACGTCTGTGGTGCTGCTCTCTGCCACCCTGCCGGCCCATACCCGCCGGAGCCTGCTGGCCGCCTATGCCGCAGGGCGGGGGCTGAGCGACCCCGGCGAGCCCGCGGCCGCCTACCCCCGCATCACATGGGTAACCGACGAAGAGGTTTCAGCGGTTCATATCGATGGCGCAGCCGTGCGCAGCGTTGCCCTGCGCCCACACGCACAAGACGACGAAGCGTGGATGTCCGCCTTGCAGGATGCTCTGCAGGAAGGTGGCTGCGGCGCGGTGATCGTGAACACCGTCACCCGGGCTCAGTCGGTGTACAGAAAGCTTCAAGCATACTTCCCCGCCGAAGAGCTGTACCTGTTCCACGCCCGCTATCCCTTCGATGACCGGATGGCGCGGGAGCGGGAAGTGCTCGCCCGCTTCGGGCCGGGGACAGCAGACCGGCCGCATCGGGCGGTAGTGGTGGCCACGCAGGTGATCGAGCAGTCGCTGGACCTCGACTTTGATCTGATGGTGACCGACCTTGCCCCGGTCGACCTGGTCTTCCAGCGCAGTGGCCGGCTCTGGCGGCATCACCGCCAGTGGCGTCCCCCGAACCTGGCCGAGCCCACCCTCTGGTTGCTCATGCCGCCGGTGGACGAGCAGGGCGTACCCCGGTTTGACCCTGGCTCCAGTCGGGTCTACGACCCGCATACCCTGCTCCGCTCCTGGCTGGCGCTCTCCCGTGAGGAGCACCTGCAGATTCCCGACCGGCTGGAGGCGTTGGTGGAAGCGGTCTACCGGCCTGCAGATCCGCCGGAGGACCTGCCTGAGCCGCTGCAGGCCTTCTGGCGCAGGAGCCGCAGCCAGTTGGAGGAGGAAGAAGCCCGCGACCGGCAGCAGGCGCGGAGGCGTTACATTCCCGATGTGAACCAGGACCTTCTGGATATGCACATGGAGGATCTGGAGGAGGAGGGCGAGAGCCATCCCGCCCTGCAGGCGCTCACCCGTCTCGGCGGGATCTCCGTTACCGCGATCTGCCTGGTCGCGGAAGAGGGACGCCTCTGGGCGCCAGGACCCAGGAAGCGGGAGATCCGTCTGGAGAAGCGGCCCGATGCCGACGACATTCGTGCCCTGCTGGGGCGTTCGATCAGCATCAGTTTCGATCCCGGTCTGGCCAAAAGGATTCTCGAACAGGAGCCGCCCGAGACCTGGGAGGCGTCCGCTTACCTGCGGCGGTGTCGGCTGCTGCGGTTTGACCCCGCCGGAAACTGCCTCACGGCCGATCTGCCTCTGCGGCTCGACCCCGTACTGGGACTGGTGAAGGTTTCTGTCGGAGAGGAGGAGGAGTAAGTGCCCCGTTTTTCCCTCTGGGATGCCCCCTGGATACCGGCGGTCCGGGCTTCCGGCGAGCCGACCCGCCTCAGCCTGCGCGATGCGCTGGCCGAGGCGCACCAGGTGCGGGAGGTGTTCGACCCTTCGCCCCTGGTTGTGGTCGCGATCCACCGGTTGCTCATGGCGCTCATCTACCGTGTCTACCGGCCTGAGACGAGCGCCGACTGGGCCGCCCTCTGGAATGCGCGACGCTTCGATCCGGCTTTGCTCGACGGCTATGGGGCCTTCTGGAAGGAGCGCTTTGACCTCTTCCACCCCCAGCGCCCGTTTTACCAGGTGCCGTTCATCGCGGGTGAGAAGGTGCACCCCATCAGCGCCCTGGTTATGGAGGCTGCTTCGGGCAACAATCCCACCCTCTTCGATCACGGCCAGGTGGAGGGCGGCGGAGCACTGCCGCCGGACCGGGCGGCCTGCCACCTGCTGGCCCACCAACTCTTCGCCTTGGGCGGCGGGGTGAGCAAGCCGTTCAACCGCATGGACGCCCCCCTGACCAAGGGGCTGGTGGTGGAAGCGGTGAGATCGAACCTGTTTGAGACCCTGCTCCTGAACGCGATGCCCCTGGAAGAATGGGACCAACTCACGCCTGCCTCCGACGAGGACGCCCCCTTCTGGGAGATCGACGACCCGCCCGAGCCCGTGCAGGCTGGGACTCGGGTGAGGGGGCCTCTGCACTACCTCACCTGGCAGAGCCGGCAACTCCACCTCTGTGTGGACGAGGCTTCCGGGCAGGTGACCGGCTGCCAGATCCGGCAGCGGTACGCCCTCCCGAAGGACGGAATGCGCGTTGACCCCGGCAAGGCCTACCGGAAGTCGGAAAAAGAAGGGTACCTGCCCTTCAAGCTGAACAAGGACCGGGCGGCCTGGCAGTATACCCATGTGCTGCTGCAGACCAGCCAGCAGGACGTGGCCAGGCCCTACCTCACCGAGTGGCTGGCCAGCGCGCAGAGCCGCCGGTTCCGCAGCCGTTTCGGCGTGGACCTTCCCGCATACGTCGACCTGGTGGTGACGGGCCTCACGACCGACCCCAAGAAAGCCGCCAAGGTCGAGCTTTGGCGGCGGGAGCGGCTGCCGCTGCCCATGGCGCTGCTGGAGCGTCCTGATCTGATGGCCGAGCTCGAAGAGATGCTGGCGGAGGCCCGTCGGGCGGAGGGCCTGCTGTCCCGCACCGCACAGGCCCTGGTCTGGGCTGCCGCAGAGCGCAAGGCGGTGAACGACGCCGCCGCTTTCGTCTGGACCGGAAAGGCGCCCGCCGGCACCAAGCTCGACCACTTGAAAGGACTTGCACAGAGTCTGGGGATGGTCGCCCGCTACTGGCCATCCCTGGAGGGGCCGTTCCGGCACGCTGTCGAGGACTTGCCTGAGAGGCCCGCGGCGGATGTGCGGCAGGCCTGGCGTGAGGCGGTGCAGGCGGCTGCGCGCGACGCCTTCATAGGCGGCCGTGACAGCCTGCTGTACACAGAAGCCTCCTACGAAGTGCTGACCCGCATCGGGAGCGCCTTCCATGGTAAGTTGCTCAGGCTCTTCACAGAACCGGGAGAGGAGGGAACCGAGAGCGATGAAGGGGCCGACGAGTAAGCAGATCGAGTTCGCCAAGTGGCTGTCCGGGTTGAAGGAGGACCGCGGCACGCTGGCTGCCCTGCGCCGGGGGCTGATGCTGGACGAGGAGCAGCTCTTCGAGCTGTACGGACACGTGCCCCCCCGCTTCCTGGCCGGGTTGCGTCCGGGGGAGGAGCGGCTTTACCTCATGATCGCGGCGCTCTATGCCTACCATCCGGTGGGCTTCAGCGAGGGGGAACTGGCCGTGCGTCGGCGCAACCTCGGCGAGTCGCTGCGGCGACTGGCAGAGGTCAAGGCCCGGCAGGGGGGCGGCACAGGCGAGGACGACGACCTGTTGCCCGACTCGCTGAAGCGCCGCATGGATGCCTTGCTGAGTGCGCCCCGGGCCGATCTTTTCGGCCATCTGCGTCAGGTGATCAGTCTGCTCCGGAGCGAGGAAGTTGCGGTGGACTGGGCGCAGCTGCTCTATGACCTGCAGGGTTGGGAACTGACCGACCGGCGTGTCCAGTGGCAGTGGAGCCGGTCCTTCTACGTGGGCGATCAGGATGAAGGAGGGGACGACAGCGATGTTCGTTGAGGTTCATCTGCTCCAGAACTTTGCACTTTCGAACCTGAACCGTGACGACACCGGTGCGCCGAAGAGCTGCATCTTTGGCGGAACCCGCCGGGCGCGCATCTCCAGCCAGTGCCTGAAGCGGGCGGTCCGGACCTACGTGCGGGAGGAGGCGCTGGTTCCGTCGGAGATGCTCTCCTGGCGCACCAAGTGGCTGCAGCGTGAGCTGGCTGGGCGGCTCGTTTCCTCGGGCATGGAGGCAGACCAGGCGCAGCAGGCCGCAACCCGGGCGCTGGAGCTCCTGGACCTCAAGCTGAAGAACGGCAAGACTGAGTACCTGCTGCTGATCGGGGAGCGTGAGATTGCCCAGATTGCCGATCTCTGCCGGACCCATGCGCAGGCCCTCCTGACCGCCGAGGGAGGGAAGAAGGGCAAGAAGGAGGGTGGAGACCTGGCGGGGCTCTTCCTGAAGGCCCTGGATGGCGGCGACGCCGTGGACATTGCACTCTTCGGCCGGATGATCGCCAACCATCCCGAGAAGAACGTGGACGCCGCTGTCCAGATGGCCCATGCCTTCTCCACCAACGCCATCGCCAACGAGTTTGACTTCTACTCAGCGGTGGACGACCTTCAGCAGCAGGACGATGACGAAGGGGCAGGGGCCGGCATGCTGGGCACGGTGCTCTACAACAGCTCCTGCTACTACCGCTATGCGAACATTGACCTGCGGCAACTGGCTGCGAACCTGGGGGGCGACGCAGATAAGGCGCTTGCGGCCGTGAACGCTTTCCTGCATGGTATGATCCACGCTGTTCCGAGTGGAAAGCGGACCAACTCGGCGCCGCAGAACCCGCCCGCGCTCATCATGGCGGTGGTTCGGGACAAGGGGCTCTGGTCGCTGGCCAACGCCTTCGTCGTTCCCGTGTCCGGGCTCAGGGGCGATCTGGTGGCACTGTCGGGCAAGGAGATGCTGGAGCACTGGAACCAGCTTGCCCGGCTCTACGGCCAGGATGGGATCCGCTACGCAGGGCTGGCCACCTACCTTTCTCCGGATGCCATCGGTGTGCCGAGCGCTGTTGGTGTCACCCTGGAGAAGGGGTTGGCCGACCTGATGGATCGGGTGATGGCGGAAGCCCGGTCGGCGCTGAGCTGAGGTGGTGGGAATGAAAACGCTGCTCCTGCGACTGGTGGGCCCCATGCAGTCGTGGGGATCCACCAGCCGGTTCACCGAGCGCGACACGGGGCTTGAGCCGTCCAAGTCCGGCGTCGTCGGCATCCTGTGCGCCGCCCTGGGCAAGCCGCGGGAGGAGCGGCCGGAAGGCGCTGGGCGGTGGCCATCGCTCGCAGAGCTCACCCGTCTGCGCATGGGCGTGCGGATTGACTCCCCGGGCAACGTCGGCGTTGACTTCCAGACCGCCGGCGGCGGACGGTTGGGGAGCCGTCCCTATGGCGTGGCGAAGGCAGATGGCAGTAAGCCGGAGTCCGTGATGAGCTGGCGCTACTTTCTGCAGGACGCCGCTTTCCTTGTCGGTCTGGAGAGCGAGGATGAGGCACTGCTGGAGCGGCTGCACGCCGCCCTGTGCAATCCGGTCTGGCCCCTCTATCTAGGGCGGAAGTCGTATGTACCGTCGCTACCGATCTTCCTCCCAGACGGTCTCCAAGAGGGTGACCTGGAGTCCGTGCTGGCGGAGTACCCGCCGTTGGCGAGCTTTGGCGGCGAACGAGTGCGGGTGGTCGTCGACCAGGCGGAAGCATCGGGGGAGGTGCGCACGGATGTGCCTCTCGACTTCGCCCGACGGCTGTTCGGCATTCGCTATGTACGCAGCTACTCCATTACGGTGGCCCGCAAGGCCGGCGCGTAGGAGGTGATCGGATTGTACCTATCGCTCTTGCGCCTGAACCCGGCCTCGGCGGCGGTTCAGCGGGATCTCCGAGACGCACAGGCGATGCACCGGAGGGTGATGTCGGCTTTTCCCGACGTCCTGGATCCAGAGGTTGAAGCCCGGGCGTACTTCGGGGTGCTGTACAGGCTGGAGTTGAACCGGAACTCAGGGCAGGTTCTGCTCTACGTTCAGTCCCGCGTCGAGCCGGACTGGACGCAGTTGCCTGAGGGCTACCTGCGCCCGGCGGACGGGCTGGCCAATCCCGCGTTGAAGCGGATAGATCACGTCTATGACGGGATTCAGGCGGGCAGGGTCCTGCGCTTCCGGTTGCGAGCAAACCCGACGCGGAAGATCGACACGAAGTCAGGGCCTGATGGAGTCCGCCGCAACGGGAGACGCGTACCCGTGCGGGGGGTGGAGGAGCAGGTTGCCTGGCTAGCCAGGAAAGCGGAGGACTGCGGGTTTGAGCTGTTGCAGGTCGTGATCGCCGCTTCGGGTTCGACGGAGCTGGTGAAGAGCTACGAGACGGGGAAGACGTTCCAGGGGGTCCTGTTCGAGGGGCACCTGCGGGTGAATGATCCTGCCCGGTTTCGGGAGGCCCTGGAAACTGGCATTGGGCCGGGCAAGGCGTACGGTTTCGGGTTGCTCTCTGTTGGGCCGGCATAAGGGGTTGCTGAAACTATACTAGAACCCCGTTTTTCGACGTGATCCCCCGTCTGGTGCGGGTTCCGTTAGTGTTGTCCCCACGCGCGTGGGGGTGGACCGTCCCGCCGCACCTGCTCGGTCGTGCCGAACGGGTTGTCCCCACGCGCGTGGGGGTGGACCGGCCCCTGGCCGCGAGTAAGGCCGGGGGCTTTACGTTGTCCCCACGCGCGTGGGGGTGGACCGCTGCGGCGCTATCACCCCGGCGAGGATGATCCGTTGTCCCCACGCGCGTGGGGGTGGACCGCAGTCTTCAGGTCGAGAAAGCGCTCCCGCAGCGTTGTCCCCACGCGCGTGGGGGTGGACCGTACCGGGTCTGCCGGTGGGACGAGGCGGCACCGAGTTGTCCCCACGCGCGTGGGGGTGGACCGCAGTGGGCGAAGGTTGAGACGTACTGCCGGATGAGTTGTCCCCACGCGCGTGGGGGTGGACCGGTGTTTTGCGGGCAGTGCGGTACGCTCGAGGAGTTGTCCCCACGCGCGTGGGGGTGGACCGGCTATCGAGAATGCCGGCGGCTGCGTCCGGATGTTGTCCCCACGCGCGTGGGGGTGGACCGGCGACCGCCCCGACGCGTCGCAATCCGACATGGTTGTCCCCACGCGCGTGGGGGTGGACCGGCCACCCGGACCCCCGAGTAACGGCGAAGCCCGTTGTCCCCACGCGCGTGGGGGTGGACCGAACACCGTCTGAATCCGGCTGTGGCCGATGAGGTTGTCCCCACGCGCGTGGGGGTGGACCGTCGAACCTAGACAGGCAGCCTCTGCTCAAGGCGTTGTCCCCACGCGCGTGGGGGTGGACCGCAGGCGGGACCCGTCCAGCCGGATCCAGTTGCGTTGTCCCCACGCGCGTGGGGGTGGACCGCGACCGGGCCCGTTGTGGAGGGCGAGTTGTTGGTTGTCCCCACGCGCGTGGGGGTGGACCGGCGGTTAACAAGCACGACCAACTCGGAGCCGGCGTTGTCCCCACGCGCGTGGGGGTGGACCGGTGAACCCCTCCTCCAGCCGCTCGGTGGCGAAGTTGTCCCCACGCGCGTGGGGGTGGACCGCCTCTCCTCTTTCCCGAGCCCATCCTCCTCCTGTTGTCCCCACGCGCGTGGGGGTGGACCGTGGAGCCCGCGCTCCCAGCGTTCGCTGGCCTAGTTGTCCCCACGCGCGTGGGGGTGGACCGCCCGCGTACTGGATCATCTCACCCGGTACTACGTTGTCCCCACGCGCGTGGGGGTGGACCGATCGCTGTGTTCCTGAAATGGTGGGCCGAGCGGTTGTCCCCACGCGCGTGGGGGTGGACCGCAAGGCTGGTGGTACTTGTCGCCGTTGAAGAGGTTGTCCCCACGCGCGTGGGGGTGGACCGCGGCTCCGTTGACCCCTTTCCTGGAGCGCACAGTTGTCCCCACGCGCGTGGGGGTGGACCGTCCCCAGCGAAATCTCGCCCGACGAGAGGGGGGTTGTCCCCACGCGCGTGGGGGTGGACCGGCTGAATCCTCACAGGGGGAGTTGCGCAGTGCGTTGTCCCCACGCGCGTGGGGGTGGACCGCTTCGCAAGCTTCCAGTAGGTCAGGCGCTGCCGTTGTCCCCACGCGCGTGGGGGTGGACCGGTAAGGTCCGTCGGAAGTGCGGCTGCGACGGGGTTGTCCCCACGCGCGTGGGGGTGGACCGCCAGTCGCACCCCTGCGCGCCGGCGATCTCGGGTTGTCCCCACGCGCGTGGGGGTGGACCGCTGAAGGGCCTGGACCGGCTCACCTGCCTGGCGTTGTCCCCACGCGCGTGGGGGTGGACCGACGGCACTCTACTATGACCGCCAGCACGGAACGTTGTCCCCACGCGCGTGGGGGTGGACCGACTGTTGCGCTTCAAACAACCATCTCCTTAGCGTTGTCCCCACGCGCGTGGGGGTGGACCGGCTCTGGATGATCCTCAGCCCGTACTTGACGCGTTGTCCCCACGCGCGTGGGGGTGGACCGCCACAGCAGCTCTCACCCGAGTACAAGAAGGTGTTGTCCCTGTTCTGCTCCACTGTCCGACAGACAGCTGCAAGCGGTTTTTATGTCAACATCTGAGTTTGCGGGCTCCCATCGCTCTCGCGTAACATCAAGAGCGAAGGGAGTTGTTCTTCTTGCCGAAG